>ERZ778513.1058-NODE-1058-length-18399-cov-7.438945_pt1 | contig 18399 bp, 24 predicted proteins | sample MGYA00510345_ERZ778513 | MGnify/ENA primary metagenome ERZ778513 (study PRJEB29527, sample SAMN07138966) | mouse gut metagenome | material: feces | host: mouse | place: China:Nanjing | collected 2016-01-25 ... | reverse complement strand
TCATACATCATAAAAGGCTTTGAAGTTTGAGTGGTAATTTTTCTACAATTCCTAAATCCACTATAATAAAAACAATGTATTGTATATTCTTTTTATCCATAAAAACTTATAGTTCCTATATGAAATACACAGTTTACCTTCCATTATTCATTTAGAATTAGCTGATATTATCATTCCCTATTCAAACGATACTTTATTCTTTTTGCATAATATTAGTATTATTAAATACATAATTTTTATATACTTTATATTTAATAAAACAATATATTATCCACATATAATGCGTTATATAGAACTTATTAAAGCAAATTATTATATCATTTTATTTATACTAAAACTGCGTATACGATATTATTATTTTACATAATCAGAATAACAATAAATTTATCCTATATGAAGATTAGATACTTTTATGAAAATCAAAAACATATAAGGACAATACACAACGAATTATACGAAAGGAGCAATACAATGAGATCATCACTGGGGTTTCACACAATGACAATAACTTTAGCCACAAATGGCAATACAGCAAAAGAGTTGATAATGGACTTTAAAAGATATGAAACAAAAACAAACTTAATTAAAATGTACCATCTCAATGAAGAAAAAAAAATCTATACCGTTTAATCTCCCAAAAGATAGTAACTTTCTGATTCCCATGACATTAAAAATTTATTATAAAAATTATAATGGCATCACTTGGATTATCCGTTCTGCTATTCAAAATAATAGTATAAATTATTTTTTTATTGAAGCTAAAATAAATCCTAAAATGCTGATAAACAAGCACGATTATATCATAGTTGCTACTTATGATGATATGGATACTGTTATAAAAAATTTCAACCTTGAGGCATCAAAAATATCTGATCTATTAGAGAATTTCGATTGTTACGCTATCACTCGGATTGACTATTGCATTAATTTTGATTTAGATGAATTAACCGATAAATGCAGTCCTGAATTATTAATAGAACTAATTAAGAGAGGAAATATCCCACACTCTTATACAGAATGGGAAATTTATGATAAAACTGCACACCGTAAAAAAAGTCAGCCCGGTAGTTTCTATCTGATAAATAATTCTGTCATTATTAACTGTTATAGTAAATACATGCAGTTATTGGATCGCTCAAAAAGGAATAAAGAAAAAGGCTATGATCCTGTTCCACAAAAAACATTAGATGCTGCCCGGAATGTCATTCGTTTTGAAGTACAATATAAATATCATAAAGTATATACGATTTCTAAAGAAGCTGAACGGGCAGGAAACCACAAAGTTAACAAATATGAAAGCCTTCTTACCCATGAATATTGCAGAGACGTAATTCACTCTTATTACAATAAAATAATCACAGGAGGTAACTGGTATACATTAGAGGAAGCCATTCGTTGGGTAAAATTCGGGCACTTCAACCGCCAGAAAGAGATACGGTTAATCAACACATTACAATTAATAAATCAATGCCGAAGTGTAGAAAAAGCAAAAAATAACTACAGCGATCACAATCTTGTAATTTTCAAACAGACTTTAAAATATCTGTCTTCCTTAGGTATTAACCCTGTTACAATACCGAAAGACCGGGAAGTAAATTATATACCAAATCTTTTATACGCCTACCATAATAAAGTTAAAGATGAAGAATTTATGTTAGAGTGTTTTAAAGAATATTTTCATTCACACCGAAAATGAAAAGCTCCTATTCCCAGAATCATACCCTTTTATCCATAACATTTACCACTATGCCAAAATACATTAATTCTATTCCAACGGCTATTAAAAATCACAACTATAATATTATCAAATCACTATATTTATCAAAATATAATAATAAATATTTACAACTTATAACCACCAAAGTAATATTAAAAAGATAATTTATATATTGAGATAAATTTCAACGCTATTGAGTATAAACCATTTCAATCCTATATGCCTTTAATATCGGGAACCCTAATAACAGGTTCCCGATACCTGACATTGTTTATACATTTTTATCTGCTTGTAATTTCTTTACTTCGTCAAGAGAAAGTCCTGAAATAATTGCAATCTCATCCAAAGTATATTTCCCTATTGTTATCATCCGCCTAGCTGTATTTATTGCACTTTCTTTCAATGCTTCATTTCTGGTTTCATTCCTCATATCCTCCATCACCTTACACATCTCACTCACCCCTTTCGGATTTTCTTTCAGATACCGTGTTCGTTCTGCCATCAGTTCAAAATTCATATCATCTGCCCTTGTACAGTTAAAATCATGCATCAGCCTGCCAATATCAGATTCTCCCCTGTATTCACCATTCACATATAGAATGTGTTCCCCATCTTCAAATGGCTTTCCTATTGTAAGGTTTATCCGCTCAATCTGATAGATTGGCTGACCCAATCCATAAAAATCTTTCTCAGTAATAAAGATAGTATACGTATCTGGTAATTCCTTAAACTCCTGACCAGAATGCAGGTTTTCAATATCAAGTACACTGGAATGGTATCTTGCCCTATGTGGCTCAGCGCCTTTGTCAGCCCTTTGTATTTCTAAATCGTACTTTTTTCTGTCTGAATCCATTCCATATGCATCCAGACAGATAGAGCGTGCTCCTGTCAGCCGTTTCATGTCTTTCTGTGTTTCACAATCCGTAATAACCAGATCCTGTTTTCCTGTAATAATGCGTAAAACAAGCTCTGCCAATGGGATATTATCCTTAAATAAACAGCGCATAAAATCGTCATCTATTGGACGCAACTGTTCCAGACGCTGTAAATCCTTTTGCTGCTTTGTCAGTTCCAACAATTCCACTTTCTTTCTTCTGCCAGATCTCTTTTGTCTGTAAAAATCTTATAATCATACTATCACAAGTCCCCCTTATTTTCAATCTAATAATCTTAACCGCTGCCCTAGGATATACTACGGAGTTCTCTTTTGTATTTGTAAAAACTCTTTCTTGAGATTCCTGCCTGTTTTATGGTTTCTTCATCTGTTAAGGAACCGCCAAATGATTTATTATGTCTAAGGATAATGTCCTTTGCGGCTTTTGCTTTCCGGGTTTCATAGGCTGTTCCTTTCCGCTGACCAATCTGTCTGCTATTCAGACGTGCTGTTTCGATACCCTCTTTTGTCCTCTGGTGAAGATCAGATACTTCTTTCTCTGCCTGTTCAAATGCAATGTGTATCTGTTCTCTTGCAAGTTCCATCAGATATTGATTAACTCCCTCCAAAATCAGGTCTATTTTATCTCCTGTCATGTTGATCTGATTCTTTACCGCTCTTTTATAAGTTTCCGTATTAATATGTGGCTCTTTCAGGAATACAAGCGATATATCTCTTTGAAATAATTCTTCATACAGCCGGAATCCCTCCTCTGCATCTTAGCTCATGCGGCTTACGGAATCAAAGATTATCGTATCTCCTGCCTGTACTTTGTCCAGAATCTTTTCCAGCTCTTTCCTTCCCTGAAATTTGGTTCCGGTGTAGACTTCCTTTACTATCACTGCGTTTGGATATGCAATCCTAATGTTCTGTTCCTGTCGTTCAATGTTCTGCCGTCCTGTTGAGATTCTGCAATAACCAAATTCTCTGCTCATGATACCGCCTCTGTTGTTATTTCTCCGATACTGCCTCCCTCATACTCTGGCAGATCAGATAAACTATCACAGTCTATAGAAAATATATTTCCCTCCGGTGAAAAATGCAGATTGATACTGCTGTTACCACACACATAAAATACTGCATCTCTAGGAATCTGCTGCATCACATACCTGCAAAACTGTTCCACTGTGATATTGTTGCCATGTTTCCAATACTTAGGGTCATACTTATTCATAGATTTCAGCCTCCTTAACTTCCCCATAATCAAGAATATCTTCTATCACATATCTTGTTTTTACAAAAGAATATTTAATGCAAACGTAACCTTGCTTCCATATACAATACTGCATTCATTCTTGTTGTTACAACCACTTGCTTTATGGATTCTCTCTGCCGCCTTCCTAACGGAATTTTCTGAAATATAATTATCTCCACATCTCATTTAACCACCCCTTCAAAAAATGAATGTAGTAAATCTAACGTTGATGGAAAACGTAGTAAAACTATTCCTAAATCAAACATTAACCGAAAAATATAGAGTACTACTTCTAACGTTCGTCAGTTTTACCACTGAAACACATAAACAGAAAAGCTAGTATGAAAACAAACCAGCCTTTCCATTTATTGTTATATGTTTTTGCATGTCAGAGCTTAATAATCCTTCCCATATCCTTATCATAATAATATAAAGAATACGATAATCGCTCCTCTACACTTACCTGTGTATCGTTAATCTCCTTTATCATATTCCTGATCTCCCCGCTCTGCTCATTCTCTTTTGTGGGCAGAAGCAGACATTCATGTACAGATGACGGAATGATATAGAAACTGCTTCTGATTTTTTCTGAAAAGTTTTTCATCAGATCAGGATATAACATACATCCTGCACCTTCTATCCTGTTTTTATTACTCAGCACATACATCGGCACGCTATCTGAAAATTCTTCCATATATTCCTCCTGATCAGACCCGTCCGAATTTTCCGCTGTCATAATCTCACGCATAACCTCTGTCATGTCTTTGATCTCATATTCCTCAAGTCTGGGCGTGTTCATTACTGCATCGTGATACAGCTCCTGTATTGTGATATCCCACAGCTTCATATGTACGTTGTGTATCAGTATTGATGCCGAACCAATGTCCTCCTGTGTAACCAGACACCGGAATATAATGGACAGGTCAAGAAATTCCAAGTGTGGTATATCTTCCAGAAGGTCGCGGTTGCTTTCTGTGTTGACAAGCCTGTATACTACATTCTTCCTGATATTTTCATATGTGAGATACTGCTGTATATCCACATATGGACTTTTCTTTCTGCTTTCTTTCACTACATATTCTGTAATGGAGGAAAGCGTTGTGTTTCCATTTTTATACTGCCTGAAATGCTCGTTGAGATAAATGATCGGCGCCACAGGAGAATTATTTTTTTGTATTCTCAAACCAGTGTATACCACTCCGTTATTTTTGTCCGATTTACAGACTGTGACTTGATATCCATTTCCCAATTTTTCTATTATGCTGTTTTTTATGATTTCCAGAAAATCTTCTATCTTCATACTGCCCCTCCATTCCTGCTGCATCTGCCCACCATTATAAATGCTGCACATCATAACAGTATAATCCCTTTGGTTCTGACCATTCAAAATGATAAGATCATATGTTGCTTTTTCTGCATCTTTCATTCTCACTTTTATCTCCTGAAATACAGTAAATGCAGTGAAATACAGTATCCCACTGCACCTCTGTAATTTTTCTTTTTATTATGCTGCTGATTTTGTCCTTGCAAGGGCAAGCATTACTTTGTTATACAGTTCTTCCGACATCTGCCGTGGATCCTCTATATGATACCGTTCTTTCACTGCCTCCATTGCAACGCCTGTCCGTTTCAGTTCTGCTGCAAATCCGTCCATCTGTTTCTTTGTAAGGGACTGCTTTTTTGCACTATCTGTCTTGATGGATTCCTTATCAGTTTCCTTTTTAGCTGGCTTCTTTTTGCCCTCCGCTCTTGTATCCGCAGCTCCCTTAGCAGCAGTTTTCCATTCATAAATACAATCTCCCTTGTCATTTGTTATGGTAAATCCTGCGATCTCACGCGATTCACTGTATTCAATCGAAGCAACATGAAAATTCTCATTGCAGTAATACTTGTCATTCTTTTTCTGAATCTGTACTTTTGATGCTGGTATCCAGATAAACGGTGCAGAATATAACTCGCGTCCAATCCCCCAGTTGAAACAGGCACGCTTAAAACTGTCTGATGCCTGTGATTTTTCTTTTTCAGCATAATTCGTAGTGCCGACATCCTGCTTCGCAATCCATTCCCCGCTTTCCTTATCACGAATTTCAACAGTGCAGTACAGATTACCGTCTATGCACTGATGGCTCCGTTTCCACCCAAATACACCAAATGTTTCATCAAGAATTTTCTGGTCTACTCTTGCGTCTTTGTATAATAACAGGCTAAGACCTTTTTCGTTGAGTACTGCTATGCGGCATTCAATTTCGTCAGCTCTCAAAAGCCTTATTTCTTTTATGCAGCTTTCCATTCTTATCATCTTCCTCTCATTCTTTTACAAATTTCTGAATCTCCTCCTCAACATGCTGCTGCATTTCACTGTAACTGCTGTCATATTTTTTGAGCCATACTTCATACAGATTTGACAAGATCCCTTTGTGCTGCAAAAGAGTTCCCAGAATATCCTCTGAAAGCACTTCTGCCTTTTCTACAAGAATTTCATAAAAATTTGACACCGCGTCAATCTCATAACATCTGTCAAAAATTTCTGCACTCGGACAGCCTAGGACAGAAGCCCTGAAAGCCTGATATTCACCATACAGCCTGTCTAAGAAATGTTCCTTCATATCTAAATAATACCTCCTGTAAAAAGGACAGCCCTGTAACAGACTGCCCTTTTATAAATACCTTTTTGTGACTGCCTTTTATGCCGCCCTGACCTGAAACCTGCGCGATTCGGACTGTACTGCATAGTCCCTGTAAATATCCGGCTGTTCCTCTTTCATGCGCTTTGTGTCAAGCCTTGTTGACTGTACACTGCTCCACGATATCCTGTAATTCCCACTGGTTGCATATTCATTCTCTTTCATACAGAGTTTTACTTCCTGCTCAATCATGCCCTGTTCCTGTTTCAGCCGCTCAATCTGTTCCATAATCTCAGCCCTGCGCCTTAATTTATCCTCAAATCCCTCCAGTCTGATACTGCTTCCTTTTCTGGCAGCGTGGAAATACTCATTGAGCACCTCGTTGCAGATGTCTGAACCATCTGGCGAAGGAAGCACCCGCGGCACAACATGACTCTCCCAGAAATTCTTTTCTATCGCAATCATCTGCGCAATCAGTTCATTATCCCATACCAGCTTACGATAAGTAAATTTCCGTCCAAGAATCACAGCGGCAATATACCATGTGCGTTTTCCGGTAACAGCCATGTAATGATAGCACTGCATAATATAATGAAGCGGAATATTCCCGTCCTTCCACTTGTCCGTATTGTATGCGCTTGCAGTCTTGCATTCCAGCCCTGCATCTTCACCGACTACAAGCCGGTCTACATCTGCAATCATAAATGGATACTCCGTATTTCGGTACATAAAGTTGGAGCGCCGGACTTTTAATCCTGTCGCCTCCATGAAACGCTGTGCCACATAATCTTCAAGGTCATGCCCCTGACGGACTGCCTCGTTATCCAGTTCCTCAACACTGCTGCTGGTCTTGTCATAATACACCTTCATGGGACTGCCAAACGGATTTACCCCGCAGATACTTCCTGCGTCAGAACCCCCAATTCCCGTTTTCCTAAGACGAAGCCATTCTTCATTACTCATTCCTGTTGTTGCATACTTTTCATACATTTTTCATCTTCCTTTCCTGTCAGCACTTTTTTAATACTCTGCACGCATTACCTTTTGATCAAGCTGCACATATCATTTCATATGCTTTGTCAATCAGCGGATTCCCCTCAATCGTCTTTGCAAACATATTCTCCCTGTAGTTGGCTGTTTCCCTGATTGGTTTTGCATGGGTGGCAAAGTCTGAAACGGCACAGATAAAACGATATCCGTTCTTTCCAACATGCTTTAAATCCGGGGCATCAAAATAGCGTATTTTCAAATCCTCACGGATACGGCGGATATTTTTCTTATGAATCTCACTCGGCTGCTCGTCCATCGGAAGCAGCATATCTATGTATTCCATCACCTTACTGTCGGAGAGTCTGATCTTTGACAGTGCAGAAATCTCCGTACCAAGTTTGCCCATATACTTCTCTGCCAGTAATAAAGTATTGTGTGCCTCGTCCATCTTTGCTGCAAGATCGCCCACATGGACAGTTGACCAGATGCGTTTTGCTGTGGAAAGTGCCATGTTAAGCGTATTCTGGCATACCACACGCACGGGTGTCATTGCAACTTTAATAGCGCCGCTGCCATCATGGGAACTGCTGAATACCAGATACGGTTCTATCTGTTCTCCCTCGATAATGTATTTGTCTGGAAGTTTTGCAAGCAGCCATATCCTGCGTCCCTCCTGTAGAGAACCTGCGGTTTCGTATTTCACGCCTTCCCCCAGCAGTGCATCTGTGAACGCAAAGGCTTCCGCATTCTGCACAACCCTGTAACGGTCGCTGACCACGCCAAGGATTTTATTATCTATATCCCTGATATTTGCCTTGTAGCCGGGGACTGGCTCATATGCACTGGTCATAATCGGTCTTTGAACCACATTCCAGTCAAGCCCTGATGCTTGCAGTGCCTCCTGTGAGGATAATGCGGATTCAACACGAACGCCAAGTCCATGCCACGGCGCTACTCTTGTGTAAAACATTGTTTCGACATTTGCTGCCATTTTTCATATCTCCTTTTCATTATAAATTTTTCTTGTTTCCTGAATGGAAACAGCGCGACAAAAAACAGGGGCACCTTTATGGTACTACCCTGTTTTCAGTTCTTTTATTCAGTTTCATCGGCATCGCTTAACAGATAAGCATTGTCACTAATACTCTTTACCACTACATACATTGTAGAAAGCACCAGAAGTATCACGTTGAATATCGTTTTCTTTGACAATCAGTATCACCTCATTTCTTTTTATTCTATAATTAGAATATATATTTGAATAAAAGGGATCTCTGATATCTCACGAAACCCTCATTTTTTCTTTTCGGAATCTGGGCATTTTCCTGACAACTGTTTTTGAAACCACTGGTACGACTGATAGCCATTTACCATGCACTGTGGACATGGATTTTTTACAGTCTGTATCAATCCCAGTGTATACAGACATTTGTGGCAGGGTTTCTTTTTTAAATCGTTCATCATTTCTTCCTCCTCATTATAAAAACAATCGTAAGCATTTGCGAAACTCTGAAACCATTGAATATACTGGTTGCTTTACTCAAAGTAAGATAAGTTCTCGTCAAATATTTACTCTGACCACTTACCAACAGTTGTAGAAATATGGATAACTTTCTTAGAATGCTTGCTTTCTAGCAATCATTCTTATTTTATAATAATTACCACGTTCAATAACTAAATCTATGCTGTCATTTTCTTTTAATCCAGATAACCATTTTACTGGTAAACATGAAATTTCATGTATATCAAACCAATTAACAGTCTTACTTGGCAGTGTGCTTTCATCAATTCTAAATCCATGATTGTTGAGATTATCACTTCCTGCCTCTTTGCTGACATACCAGAGATCTACAAGTTTATCAACATCTGGATTAACTGGTTCAAGACCTGATGCAGATGCAACACTGTTAAGCTTGTCCAATCTTTCTTTTCTATCGGATTGCATTAATATGTTTGACAACTTATACGCTCCATTAGGTATAATAAATGCCTCAACATCTGTCATCTTAATAATTCCATTTTCCATTTTCAACATAATGATTCTCCCTTCATTATAAGAAACAATAGAGCCTAGTAATATTATATTACTAGACCCTATGTTTCATTTATTCAGTTTTCAGTTACTACTTTTAGAACTATTTCTCAATGGAAATGATTTTGAATACTGGTGCATTATATACTGTATCTACAGTTGTAAATTCACCTTCCATTGAAACCAGCTTTTCACCTTCGTATAATTCATCTTCTAGAACGTTGTCGACATCCACTATTATGATCTCATTATAAAGATCATTTGGATAGTCTATACCGCATCTATAAGTTGGTAAATCCAAAGGCTCATCATCATCAGGATCTACATCAGGATATATTAAACCTTTCCATGTATATTTTAAATCTTCATATACCGAAAGGCTTTCTATATGGTATGATGTACCCCGATATTTGTCAGGATCGCTCATAAAATCTTCAATGGTAGCTTCCATCATGTCATCTTCATAACCAAACACATCATCATTATCAGATGTTACTTCGCTATGAATTTCTGTATATGTGTCAGTATCAACAGTGATGTCAGACTGCAATTCAGACAATGAACTACTTGTTACTTCTGATACTGGTGTTGAATCTTCTTCAACATATACATTAGTTTCAGTGTATTGAGTATCTGCTGTTATCGGATTTAACACCGCTGTTGATTCATCTTTCGTTATCAACATTTTTCCAATTGCAGGAGCAATTACGATGCCTGCTACTGCAAAACCTACTACGATACCAATAATAATAGCTACTCCTGAACTATTCTTTTTATCCATGACTAAACCTCCAAAGCAAAATAGGAATATTAATATTCCCAAGTTAATAATTAACATGTTCAATATTCAATTGTTAATACCGATGCTTGTTTTTTATAACATAAATGACCCTTCATCAATCTTAATTGATTTATCAGAATAATTATCAGGTCTTTTTATTATATTTCTCCATATATTTCACCATTCTATCAAGCTCTCTCTCTCCATGCCCTTTATAGTCCCCATGCAATCCTTTGACCTTCGCTGTTAAGTATTCTTGCATTCTTGAAAAACATATTTTATTGTAATTTCCATCCGTTATATTCCGCAAGAGTCGTCCAGAAAACCTCTCCATCATATACCTTGTATGGAATATTGGGCAACGACAATTCTTTATCTACAATTTCTGTGAAATTCTTAGGATTCGACACCAAACACATAATTGTTTGTACAAAAAGTTTTTCAATACTCATCATTTTTACCCTTCCTTTCAATTCATTCCATACGCAAATAAGATATAAAAGAAATCACCTCACAATATAAATTTTCTTTTACTCTTCTTCCTAGTATTTTCTATTCTATTTATAGAATACGATGTCTGCTTAATTTCATCATTGCTTACTTTTGTACCGCACCTTTGGCAAAATGACACCCTCTCAATTATCTGATTGCCACAATTTTTACAAAACATATTTTGCTCCTTCCTATAATTATATTTCTAAAATACTTTTCGACTGGTATATATTACTTTGGCTATTAAAAATCACAACAATAATATTATCAGATCACTGAATTTATCAGGATATTTTAATAAGTGTTTACGACTTATAACAGCCGAAGTAATATCATAGATATTTCCTAATTTCTCCTGTATCATGTTAATTATTATTTATATTCATCTAGTACAGGATTGCACCAAGTAATTCATATGGTACCCTCATTATCCGATGTCGTTTTCCTTTCGTCGTTTATTCAGCAACCTTTCTATCACTGCTGCCGAATACCCTCCGGCTCTTGCAATCTTGGCTCTGTCATTTCTATTTGCCTCGTTTTTTGCAAGGTCGGCAATAAATTCTGGACGATATAACCTCATCGGACAGTCAATCTTATCCCCATGATAATGTTTAAATAGTTTGAGCATCGCGTCACGCCCTATAATTTCAAAAAGCTCCAGATAATTATCACATAACGCATCAGCCTCTCTCCCGTCAACCTGAAACACCTCATAGATAATTTCTTCATTTATGTTATCAAAATTCAATTCAATCACATTATCACCTCCCTTGTACACTAAATTATAACAATATCTGATAATATAAATCCAATAACAAAATCATTGTTTTTATCCATAATAAAATACTGTATTTTATCATGGATAAACGCATATATTTTTTACATACTTTTATAAGCACGCACTACCTGATTCTATCTTAATGCCAATATATAATGAAATCCCTGCTATTCTCCTGTCAAATTAGACACACAATACTGTCACTTCTTCACATTAAATGACATAAACATTTTCCACAAGTGTCAATTTCGCCGACAATTTTCCAATCCTTGAATATTCTGCCCTGACCGAAAAACTCCTTTAGTTACTCTGTGATACTGCCGTTCCTGTCTACTTTAACAGATGATAATACGTTCACAGACTCTTATAGCCATACAAAATTACCATCACTCAGCCATAATACACCCTCATTTCCAATCAGCAATGGCTGACTGCTGATAAGTGTACCAAAGAAATTAACTATAACTCTCTGACTTACTCTTACAGGTTCATCTCCACAATCATCATCACCTGCAATTTCATATTGGTATTTCCCTACTGGCACAGTGCTTCGGTCTATACGCATATCATTAAATTCACATTCAATACCGCATACACTGACCTTTTCAAACCGTTCTTCCCTATAATCCAATCTATTCATTGTTCAAAACTCCTTTTTTTAAATTCATTTCTTTCCCTGTTGCATTATCCCTTACAATTACTTGCGGATATTTTTTCAGTAATTCATCTTTCCGATGCAGTGCTGCTTCCATATCACAGCAGGTATATCCGCAGCGCTTTCCTTTTTCATCAAGTGCATAAACATCTACGCCTTCCCATGTAAAATCGTCAAGATGTGCATTGACATATGCATGTTCCTCAATGATAAAATCTGCCAATAATCCCGCCATTGTGTGCATTGCATCATTACTTTCATGCAGCGTTTTAAATATGCCTATTCTTTGTTTTTTATTGTTGGCTGAATACTCTATCCAGATATCAAGATAAATACCCTCATTTCCACCATAAGCAAGTTTACTGCCTAATTCATACTCATAAGTTATAATAGAAACAGGACTGCCTGCTGCATGACCATATTCAAGAATATCTGGGATTCTGCCTTTCTCTTTTAGAATGTCATAGACCTTGTTAAATAGTTCCTCTGTTGTCATTGGTCTGTTCATTTTGTAATCCCTCCTTAAAATGCAAAAAGAGTACTCCTATTTCTGGAATACTCCTTTTTGTAACATGATTAGATTATTAACTTTACCTTTCACCTAATATAGAAAGTTCTAAATACTTACACAAGCTGCTTTCCATACTCCTTTAAATATGCTTTTGCCCTTTCTAATGGCACACCAATTTTTTCCTGTAGTCTTGTTAAAATTGCAGAATCATCAAGACCAAATTCCTGCCCCATCTCAATTATCATTCTTGCCTCCCCTTTTTTAATCAACCTTTCAGATTCCGTTTCAATTATCGTTCCACCCATAATATTCACCAACCTTTCTTCATTTTTATTCCCATTTGTTATATGTGTAATAATAGTATTTACAAATCCCATCAGATCTGCTATCTCATAATCCGATAGTTCATTCTCCCGATGCAGTCGAATCATCTCGTCCCGAAAATACATCAGATCATCTACTGCCCGATTGACTGATCCCCCTGATGAAATGGTCTGCTCATATCGTGCAATATAAAACGGTATATATGGAAACAGCCTCTTTTCAATGATATACTCCTTGGTTAAGTTCTCTAATACTACGTTATCTGATATATAATCAACAGTCTGACCATTTGGAAACGTAAAAGTAATTGTTGTCGTTTTCGGCGTTTTGTCTGTCTTTTTGATATAAATAACAGAAAACTGCGGCATTGGAATCGTTGCGTGACCAATATCCCATGTTGCAGACTGTCTGGCAACAATAAAAGCGTATTCCGCTATCCTGATTGCCATAGAACCATCATCATAACTCTGACACTCCAACAGGTATATTTCTCCCCCAATCCTAATTAGAAAATCTGATATCTGTTCTTCTATCTTCCTGCTTCCGTCCTCCGTTTCATTTTCAGTGATATACCCCTCTGAGGGTAAAACTTCCACTTTCGCATTCGTTGGATAATTTCTGTGAAATATGTCGTTAATAACAGAAATAAACAATCTCTTATGCTTCATCTTCATCGTCTTAAACACGTTGTCATAATCTGGTGTTTTTTTCATCTGCGGCTCCTTTCCTTTCTTTATATTATAACATATGAATATAGAAGTGCAATCAAATTCACCATACTCACAATCTTAACATTTATCAGTATAATGTGCTTCTGCTCCTATTCTTTTTCAAGTAATAATACCTTCACAGGAATTATATCTTACACTTCTATCTGCACTTAGATAGAATATATAATCGTCTGTCGATAATATTCGTTTTATAAAGGAACTTCATAGTTTATCAAGACTCTAAAACACACAAATTCGTTTTAATTCATCTACTGATTTTTTCAGCTTCAACATTAATCTCCTCGTACAAACTTTTTAGCTGCTACCGAAAATCATCCGTTTTCTCATTAAATTCACTTTCGGATATTATACTCTGAAAATAATATATCCATCTGTTACCTTCAACTTTTTCTTTCATATGATTTTTCAAATACGCGAGATACTCTAATAAAATTTCTGTAAACCTGCTGATTTTTTTATACGTTTCCCCATTCTTATCAATAATTTCATCCGAGCTTCTCTCCTGATTTGTTTTTATCCTTCCAACAAAATGTCCAGCGTCCTCTATATGAAAAGGTTTTATGGATTCAAGTGGATTAATTTCCAAGAAATCTTGTATTCCAAAAGCTTGAAAACTTCTAATAAAATATCCAGCATACACTCTGGCTCCACAATACGCTTATTTTCTTTATCCGTACAAACGCTAGCCCCTATATCCGACATTCGTTTCTCAGTTCCACCCTGATGTCCTCGAATATAATCGTCATTAGCTTCATTTGCAATATTGGGTATATCTTCTCTTTCAAATCCGAGCAGATCCAGAAATTGATTTACAAGACTCAAACAAAATCTATCCCGATCTTTCGTTTCACAATCAACAGAACTGTTGTCATCTTTTTGTGAACGAATTTCTTCCTGTAGCTTCACTAGCTTGTATGGTGGTCTATTAATAAAAAAATTATATAGAGCTTGTGTCTTGACATTTTCTCTCGCTGGAAAATAGGTAGATACTTTGCAATTCCTAGTACCACTAATCCACTTTTTAGCAGTTGATTCAGAAATATCATCTTCCTTCTTATTGATGCATCCAGCCCTTTTAAAAAGTTTAATTAAAATCTGATCCTACGTACCACTTTCCAACTCAGCTTCATGAATAGCTTTTGTATATGTTTTCCATGTCATAAATCACCCCTCCAAAATGTAATCAAAATGTCTTGATTTTGTCCCCAAACAGTCTGATATTTGTATCCTGCTGATACTGTATTCTATAAATAACAACTGATGAATCTTTCTCGAAGTAATAACGCTATTATATTAAAAATATTAATATTTTTCAAGCTGTAGTAACACTGTTTCTTTTGAAAGTTCATCTAAAAAAATATTTCATAAGGAGGTGCTATGTGTGTAGAATTTTGTTTTAGTTCAATTATTGTTTAATTTCGATATCACTGTTTTAGAAAGGAGAGTATGAAAAATAATAAATATACTAAATGGATTGGCGATGACAATTACACTGCGAAAGATTGGTTTCCAGTTTCTTCACAGATAGATAATGACGCGCCTCCGCCTTGTAACAATATTCCAAAGCAATTACGACTTCAAACTTGTGTTTCCCCCGGATTCTATTTCGGTTGCTATACAGCTGAAAAAGGTCAGTATGTTGGTATGCCACAAGGTACAGAAGGAAATATTGCCATTCTAGGTGGTTGCGGTACTGGCAAAAGTGCTGGTATCGCAAAACCAACCCTATGTACTTGGCAAGGCACAATGTGTGTAACCGACATCAAGGGTGAATTATCCGATTTCTATGAAAATTTATATCAACAAAAAATAGTTACGCGTCCATTCAAAATTTTTGATCCTATGAAGGACAACGGTATCGGCTACGATCCCTTTTACTGCATAAATCAGGATAATGAGTTTAATCTTATCAACAAAGTACGGGAAATGGCATCTATCATCATTCCATTTCCACCTGATGTTAAGGAACCCTTTTGGATAGAATCTGAACAAAGTATACTGGCAGCTGCCTTATTATATAACATTAGGCTTGGATTAAGTTTTAGCGAAACAATGCTCAGTATTACCCATTCATCAGTGAATAAGTTAATTCAAAAAATACTAAGGGGGGAAGATGAAAGCACAAAAATGATTCTTGGAGATACAGCTAATCTTAAACCTGAAACACTAGCTGCCTTTGACAGAGAAATTCGTAACAAATTAATTGTCTTTTCAGCCGCCCCCATTATCAATGCTTTCCGAGATGCAAAAAAAGATCCTGATTGTTTCACATGGAATGATCTGGATAATTATAACATTTTTTTACGTATCCCACCTGAAATGATCGAACAATGGAGCGGAGTAATCAATTTAATGTATGCACAGCTTATCCATCATTTAGAAGGTAGACCTGATATGTATACTACAAAAGGCAAACATAATACCCAGACGCTACTTCTTATGGATGAATTTGCACGGTTTGGCAAGTTGGAAATGATAACAAATGCTATGGCAACTTTACGCAGCAAGAATGTTAACATTTGTCTGTTTCTTCAAAGTTTAGCTCAGCTTGACAAACTCTATGGCATATATAACAGACGCATTATACTCGATAATTGCCAGTATAAAGCTATTTTAAGTGCTAATAATGCGGAAACACAAGAATATTTTAGTAATCTTATTGGAACTCACTTGAGAGTTCAACATGGGTACAGTAGCAGTTACAATGATTTTTACGATTATAGCAGCCATACTGAACAATTCAATGAAACTCGTGAATACATTATTTTTCCTCACGAACTTTCAACATTGACGGATATTCTTTTGCTGACTCCGTATGGATTCTGCCGCGTTGACAAACTACAGTTGCATAATAATTTGTCACATCATCCACTATTACCCGAACCTATAATTACTAATGCAACTGCCTGTAAAGTAATTTCAACTTCTGAGCAGCTCTTATCACAGCAGCAATGTAATGAGATTCAACAGGAAGATACCTGCAACAAAGGCACAACTGTAACAAATGAATACATACACATAAAAACTGTATATTGTAATGACATATCTGTTAGTAGACCCAAAACAAAAACCGAAAGGAGCCAAAATATGTTACCAAATAAAAAAACAATTGAACAATCACTGAAACATATTGCTCAAATTGAACAATCCAACAGAATCAAGCAAAGGCAGCAGAAAAAACTACAAGCCAAAAAAAACCAACGCCGCAACTATATCATCGGCGAATTGGTTTCCCGATATTTTCCTGAAGTCCTTAAACTTGAACCGGGAACTAATGAACAAAACGCTGTTACTTTTTCCTCCCTTGAGTCATTCCTGTCGGTACTTGCTTCTAATCAGGAACTGATCAAACAGATTAAAAGGGATACTACCAATAATAAATAACAACTATAAAATGCACAGGTTGTCCACTTGCAATACCTCCCGAATGTGTAAGTGGACAAACACAAAAATATGACAGTGCCCTTGCGCTGGAAGGAGTTTTTAATTATGGCAAATTATCATCTTGAAATCAAAAATATCAGCAGAGGAAAAGGACGGACAATCACCAAAGCAGCTCATTATATCAGCGGAGAAAAATTCCGTGATAATTATAATGATAAGACCTATTACCGTAAAAGGCAGGATGTTCTTTATCATAATATTTTCCTGCCGAAAAATGCACCACCTGATTATCATAATCTACAAAATCTGTGTGTAGAGATTGACAAAGCCGAAAACGGTATGATGCACGTACAGCACGAGAATTTATAGGTTCCCTACCCAACGAACTTCCAATACGCGAATTAATCCAGATTGTAAAAGAATATGTATTGGATAATTTTGTGAAACATGACTTATGTGCAATCGTAGCCATTCATGAAGGAAAAAATGAAAAGGAGCCTGCAAAAAATAATCCCCATGCCCATATTCTTGTATCAACACGGACTATTGGATCAGATGGTTTCAACAAGAAAAAAGACCAGGAACGAAATAACCGAAAATATATTGATATCTGGCGTGAAAATTGGGCAGAGGTTCAGAACCGCGCTTATGAACGGAATGGTTATGATACCCGTGTCACTCATGAAAGTCTTGAAGTTCAGGAACAATATAACCGTGAACCAACCATACATTTGAGTTGTATTGACTGGCAGAAGGAGAAAAAAGGTGAACACACAATTGCCGGAAATAAAAAACGTGCCATACGGAAACGTAATAAAGAACGAGAACAACATAACCGTCCAACCCGTAATTATATGTATGAATTATCACGCTAAAACAATTATATGAAACTGGAACTAAAAACAAATGGATTTTACTATAATTGATCAAATATAGAAAACTACACAAAAGCTTCTGTATTTTGTATTACACTCACGGGAAAACAAATACAAAATCTCAAATCTGTCGTTTTATGGTGGATAAGTTTGTGCAAAATTTCAAATTTGCTCATTTATAGATTACTACAATTCTTATTGGAGGTGGAAAATTTGATAAAAAATAACACTGCTATAGCATATGAAAAAAATAGCATGGGAAACATCACTAGAAAAAAATTAATGTAGTGATACATATTCCCCCTAATTTACATGAACATATCTTGAGAGTTGAAAGTTCTCAATAAAAAAATAACCCTTTCGCATAAATCTATGG
>ERZ778513.1054-NODE-1054-length-18438-cov-5.867214_pt1 | contig 18438 bp, 23 predicted proteins | sample MGYA00510345_ERZ778513 | MGnify/ENA primary metagenome ERZ778513 (study PRJEB29527, sample SAMN07138966) | mouse gut metagenome | material: feces | host: mouse | place: China:Nanjing | collected 2016-01-25 ... | reverse complement strand
TGCCTGCTTCAGCAGGCGTACAAATCAGGATGGTGAAATTTTAATTTCACACTATTCATTAAAATTCTCTTTCCTATTCTTTTTAACAAAATATTATCTACGAAAATATGTTTCTAATGTTTATTTTTTATGTTGCTAAACCCTACAATAACACTTTCACCTGTATCTACTATTCTTTCAAGAACATCAACCAACTTTTCTTGCGTCATTCCAGACGGAATTATTGTATAGTCTACATTTATACCCCAAGTTTCCTTATATTTCTGCTCTAATATTCGTATTTTTTCTAAGACTTCTCTATTTAGCATCTTTGTTACCTCAACAACACAATTCCACAAGAGGACTAACAAAAAACTTTTTATATTTTACAAAAGTATCACAGTTCCATTTTTTATGAAACGGCTCCACATATACTTTCCAATATTTTCTCCAACATCTCCTCCAATGTTTCTTTTTCTGTTGAATAACAATATCTGGAAAAACATGTAGCATATCTGCGATATCATATACAATATCGAATTTATTTGTGTTTAAATTATCTATCATAATATGTATAGCTGTCTTAATAAATTCAATTCTTTCTTTTTGAATTAAATAATACTCAGCTTCTTCGTATTTTAATTGTGCTTCCCAATCGGGCACTATTTTAACAATCGCATTACACATCTCTTTATTATTCATCAAATCCTCAAACGCTCGAATTAAAATACATAATATATCTTTATTCTCTTTCCTTTTAATGTCAAAGCGCAATTTAATCATTATTCTATAAAAGTTTATAAGCATACTTTCATTCATAAATTTTCTTTCCCTATACAAACCAAAAAATCTTTATATCTATGTTAGATTAAAACTTTAACAGTTGGAAGCATTCTTTTTCTGCAATTTTTTCTTTTTATTTATCCGCTTCTCTTGTCTTCTTCCATCTCATAACGCAATCCTTCTGCATCATAGTGGTTAATCTGCACATGAGCATCAAAAGTCTTCACCTTCTCTTTTCGGTTAAAGGTATCATAAGTGTATTTTGCCTTGTCTTCTCTTAACAGATTTCCAGCATTATTATAGAGAAATTCAGTCTTTATGCCTCCTTTCGTGTACTCGTACTCTGTCAAACAGTTTCTTAGATCGAATTTATAAAGTTCCTCGATACCTTTCGCTGTTCTTTTGATTCCCTGCCTTATCATAGTATAGTTCCTCTATACATATTGGATATTGTACTTTTATAAACTAATCCAGTGCATCATAGGTGTAGTGTGTACTTCCTTTCAATTATTATTTTTCTATCCGATTTCTATTACCGTTTTACACTACCTTTTACACGACACATTAGACTTAGTTGCTAATCTTCCCATTTAAGATCTGGATGTGGTTTTAAATTTTCAAAAAAGTATTTCGCTGCTTTCATAGCCAAATCTTTTGATACACATTCATTTGCATCAAATCTTCCTTCCTGTCCACCAACAACAAGAAATTCTTCTTTATCTTCTTTCTTTTCTATATCTCTCAAATTATAAAACTTTCTTTCCTCATTATATGATATATAAACAATATATCTTTGATTTGCTCCCCCTCCAATATACATATAAAATTTTTCTTCACTATTTCCAAATATTACCTCTGTTTTATCATCTCCATTTAAATTTGATATCATCTGTTCAATATCATTCCAGCTTGGCATATTAATATCATCTCCAAAATCTTTTCCATCTTTCCAATCATCATATGATGTTTCAGCAATATACATATTAATCCCCGATGCCGCCTTTTGGCGGCTCAAATAGAAATGAAAAACGCTGTCCTTTGCGTTTTTTCCTGTGTGAAACTTAATCGTTCTTAGGCAGTGTCTTTTGCTGCCTTTGGCGTTTTTCGGTGTGAGGTACTTCTCCGCAAAGCAGCCTTGGCTGTGAGCAGTTAAATGTACTTTTCACGTTAACTCCCATCTGCCTGCTTCAGCAGGCGTACAAATCAGGAGGGTGAAATTTTAATTTCACACGAACTCCCATCTGCCCGCTTTTGTGGGTGTACAAATCAGGACATGTGAAATTTTAATTTCATATTATCTCTTTTCTATTAGCAGTCATCTCAATTCCATCTGGTCTCTGATATATTATACAATTGTTGGCAGCCAGTATTTTCTCCTCTAGTTTACCAAAGTCTGGGCTGTCTGTCTTGCAATAAAAACAGTATAATCGTTTGCTAGAATCATCTAAAGATGCTCCTATCTATCCTTCCATTCATAAAAATCGCTATAGAACACTAATGGTATTATCTATAAAGTATTCTATTTGTCATATCCTTTATAATTATCTTCATCTAACTTTCCCAAAAAAGGAACACCATTGTAATGTATGACTGGAAAAAACTTCATTTTAAAGAAAAACATATCTATTATTTGATGATCTCCTAAGATTCCGCTTTGAGGTATAGCTGTTAATAAAGTTACAATATAAAATCCTGATTCCATCACTATCCTTTGGTTTAAATCACATTCTTTCGTCCAGTCCATCAAGTCATAAACATCACGTATATATAATTCATTATCTTTTACAATCAACCCAACCTGCAACCTATAATCATAATTTAATTTCTGTTCTTCAGTCGGCATTCCTGGATAAACCCTTATTGTATAGTTTCCTGGACTGCCTGTACAAAAAGGAACTATTTTACATTCTTCAGCTATTTTGCCTGCTGAATGTCCATCATATAAATATTTTTCAAAAAAATCTTCACCTTCTTTAATCTTTCTAACCGCAAAAGGTGAATATATTACAAAACCTAGTCCATCAATTCCAATCTCTATTATTTCATTCATGATAATTTCTCCTCTATAATTTTTGTAAACTTATACACAAAAAATGCCTTTTGCATTATTACTTTTTCAAAAAGTTACAAACTGATAAATTTATTTATACTTACAATTCCTCCCACTTTACAATTGTGGGAAGTGACTCTATTTTAAAAAATTCAACTATTGCCTCCTTTGCTTGAGAAATCGGAATAACTGCATAATTAGATACAAGAAATTTTTCATACTCACTATTCATACAAAATTCCATATCTTCAGTATCATTCAAGCCATTTTCCTCCCCAATAGATAAATATCCGGGATCATTTTCCTTCCAATAATAGCTTAAACTTGCATAATTATTATTTACATACATAGTCATATATGGGTACTCTGCCAAAGTAATAATAAATTCGTTAAAACCTGCTTCAGTTTTTACCCCTAATACCTTCTTCCATGATTCCGTTTCGCAGAATCTCAAATCAACTGGTTCTCTACCTTCTTTCACACGAACTTCTAAAACAGGTTTGGGAAAATTAAAATCTGAGATATTAAAATAATATATTACGTTCTGGAATCTTTTCCAATTTATGTTTTTTAAGTTCCGTTTCAAATATAGTATTTAATTGGTTTCCATTCCATGCACTTTCCTCCAATTTCTTGAACCATTTATCATACCCACCATCCACATACTGCCCGTTTTCAGAAGAAAGAAAATGAAACCACCAGTCATGGGCTTTCAATCGGTCATATGTAATCTTCAATGCATATTCTATCTTTTCCGGCATTTTAGTCCAACCACAAATCCATACCATGTCCTCAAACTCAGTAATATTTCCTTCATAACGCTTTTCTTTTGTATCCTCAAAAAACTTTTCATACCCCCATATAATCTGATCAATATCTAAATCCCCTTCTATTGGAATATATGCTTTTTCTTTTATAAATCTCGCCTCATCCACATATCTCTCATTATGATTGTTTGGACAAATCCCTCTTCCATGAACCCTCAACGTTGCTGTTAGACATGGAAACTCTCTACACAAATTATGGACACTATATTCTGGATAATACTTTATACTGTAAGCCTTCATATTCAAAGAAAAACAAACCACCAAAGGTCCTAATCTATTATACCAATTCATCCCTCTTTGCCTTTTTAATGGTCTCATAACTTCTTCCCAATCGTTCATTATCACCTTCTTATCTTCTTTTGTATAACAAGGTTCATGTTGTAAATCCTCCAAAAAATGTATCTCTTTCAACATATTGTTATCCTCCTATTATATAACACCAGTTTACAAGTTCTTAATGATTTAATTATTCAAGACTCACTGAATTAATACACTTTAATAGATCTTACTAATTTTTCTGGGTTTAGAGGCTTAATCCCAAAGTGACAAAAATAATATTTTAGTGAAAAATTTTAACTTTTTAAGTGTCACACATTGTATCGTATAGCAAAATTTACACCCTATAAATCAAAAAAGGTAGTATTTTCAAAAATTTGGATAAAATATTATCTATCCACAAAACTTCTTACTATCTCATTTAATTCAATAAACTCCTTTTATTATTTCAATCGAATTTTTTTCTTCCTCTGAAATTCGTTTCTGTAATCTGTTCTCCTAATTTTCCGCTTTTTGTTCTAAGATAGTCAAAAGTTCCTTAATATAATCTACTTTTGATTTCATATCATAACTTTCCATCAATGGATATTATACACTCTACCAGACTTGGACAACATCTTAATAACACAATGCTATCCCAAAATAAAAGTGATTTTTTTAGCTATGAATGTTACAAAAATACTTGACCACTACAAATTTTCAGCGGTGCGGCTGAATCATTAAAAAATAATTCAACCTACTCTTTCATTTGTAAAAATTGTGCTATTACTATTTTACGCCTGCTAACACAGTCGTTTTTTGCTCATTAAAAAATGGATTGCAACCACACAGATGGAAAATTTTTATTCCTAGACATAAGATTTTTACAACCTCAAAATTCTATTCTAATCCATATATTTCGTAATTACTTTTGCCATCTTTTCCTTTCCATTGATGTCTCCAAGGTCTGGAATATAATTCTCCTGTTAATGCCCATTTCTCAAAGATTTTCGCCGCTAACTCAAAATCATCACAAAGTGAAGAAATCCACACAATATCCTGTCCAAATTCTATACTTTCTTCTTCCTCCTCATTTTCTTTTGCATATTTCTCATTATAATATAAAAATGTATGTTCCACATTATCTATATCTGTAAACGTAATTTCAATGTTCATCCATTTTTTTTCTTGATCATCCTCATCCAATTCCAAGCAAAACGAATCTCCCTCCATACCTCCTACTGATAATACATGCACATTACAAGTTGTTCCTTCTGTAATCTCCTGTTTGACTTTCATAATTAATTTGAAAGTAATTTGTTCTCCTTTGTAGACCTTATGATCTAAACTACTTTTTAAATAATCTAACGCAAAACCATTTTTTCTTATAAATTCCATTTTAACCTCCCATGCCGTCTTTTGGCGGCTCAAATAGAAATGAAAAACGCTGTCCTTTGCGTTTTTTGGCGTGAAATTTAGTACTTCTCCACAAAGCAGCCTTTGCTGCAAGCGGTTAGAAGTACTTTTCACGCTAACTCTCATGATTCCATTTCAGGAATCATAAATCAAGATGAGAAATGCCGTATTTCAGGCATTTCTTGGTGTAAGACATAGTACTTCTCCGCAAAGCAGCCTTTGCTGCAAGCGGTTAGAAGTGCTTTTCACCCTAACTCCCATCTGCCCGCTTTGGCGGGCACTCAAATCAGGAGGTGTGAAATTTTAATTTCACACTAACTCCATTCTACTATTAACCCCAGCTACATTTATATAAAATGATAAAAACCATTATAAAGATTTAAATAGATATTCATTTAGTTCGTTCATTCAAAATATTTTGAATATTAAAGAGCTTCAAAATCTGCATCTATCAAATCAAAAAATCCTAGTATTTTTAAGATGTTGAACAATATTATCCATATCCAAACAAGACTCATAAAAAGTTGTAAATTATTTTTTCTGTGATGCTTATTATCTACTATATCCTTCTATTTTTTACAAAAAATTATTAAACTTTTATATCCTCATTCCAAACATTCTTAATGTAATTTTCTCAGCTTCTGCAATTTCATTTTGTAATGTACATTCCCAATTTTCAGCTTTATCTTCTAATATCCTTAATAGTTTGTTTATATAGTCAGCTTTTGTTTCAAAAAGCCAATCATCTTCTCCTTTAAATTGTTGCGCTTTTTGAAAAAAGAAATTCTTTACTTCTTTTAATCTTTTATATCCTTCTGGGTAATCACCTTTTAATAAAAAGATTCCCGCCAAAGTCAATTCAATTATATTAAACTGAAACTCAGTACCTGTTTGTATATTAAACATTTCATCTTTTTTATCCATAAACAACTTGGCTGTCTTCTCAAAATTCATTGTGTCTAAATAAGGTATCATTATCTCTTTCATAAGATATTTGTTATTATTCCACACCTCATCAAGCTTTTTACTAGGATATTTTCCAAAATCATCAATTATATCAACAAAATCTATTTTCTGATGTTCCTTTGGCAGTTGTTCTTACAATAAGAATAAATCTTTTTTCGCGTATATGCTATAACCATTTTCGTACAAATAAGCTGGATAAATATAACATTCTATTTCTGGAACATGACTTGAAATATTAAGCCAAAAATGTTGTATAAAATGCTCTTTTACTCTAAAAAACTGGCTTGTTGTTCTTTTTTGTTTTACAAAACCTTCAGCTTTCATAAAATCATTAAATCTTTGTTTAATAAGTTTATTTGCTTCCTTCATGGAATATTTTTCTAAATCCATAAGCTTTTCCTCATTTTCTTTGTAATATATCTATATATTTTTATCTATTTGATATCATCAGTTTACAACTTTTTAAAATTTACTCGACTTGCTGGTTAAAATATAATAAATATGCACTTTATTGCTTGCAAAATGTAGGAAAATTGAATATTTATTAAATGTGAAACCATGAAAATATAACTTTTATAAAAACTTGTAAACTGCTGTTTGATATGTAAAATGTATATTGCTTTATTACTATAACACAACTGGTTAATTTAATCTTTTATGTTGATCTCCATCTCTTATCCAGCTTGCTACTGCACCAATCTGTGGCAGTAATTCTCTCTATATCTTATCAATGTCATTACCATAAAAAAATTCCTGATACAGCTACCTTCCCTTCATGATATTTCGTTTGTATTATCCAGAATAAATACTCTTAGTAGTATGCAAAAAGAAAATATTCATCATTAAACCCAACTGTCTGTATTTGATTTCTTTGGATAAACTCTTTTAAAACGATATTATCTTTCAGGTAGGTGCGCATCATTTCTCACATTACTGTTTTTTGTGGACTTTCGTTTTCTTGCTATCATCATTTGAAAAATATTTGTTTCAAGGTTCTGTGCAGAAATATGAGGAGAGATATTTTCTTAAATATTTTGGATTTGATTATGAAAGATGGCTATTATTTGACCAAAAAAAGATGTAGATATTATCAATATCAAAGATAATCAACGCCATTATGATGGATATGATGTCTGTACTGCCTGAACAAACCTTGGATAAAGATTTTGACCAGAAACTTTGCTCCTCGAAATATGATTATCGGAGCAAAAATACCGATAACAGTCTAAATTCGGGAATGTAATTTTGTGGCATAATAAGTATATACCCAATACAACAAACTGAATCTGTATTGGGCATTATGCTTAGATGGTTAGTTCCTTAATGCATAATTAAAAAGTGTATTTCTTTCATAAGAACTATGCCAAACACTTAAATCATCATATGCCCCTGCATACACAACTTCATCCTCCTTAATCAGCCATTGTATTCCGTTTTCCTCATCCCAGTCGCAACTCCCCGATAGATTTAACACACGAACTTCTTTTACACTTTCATTCGCATACATTTCAATATGCAATTCCATTATAGCAAAATAATCTAAAAGTTCCAAGGGATTATTTATCTTATCCATACCCTCAGGATAATCTTTATCAGGATAATCCTCCATTTCCTCCTTCTTAAATAAATTAGCATAATAACACATCTTTTGAATAACTTTCTCATCTATAGCTTGGAGATATTCCACTTGTTTCTCCACATAATCCATTGGAACTTCTTTTTCAAACAATACTGTTATATTCTGATTTATCGCATTAAAATATACTTCCCCTTCCATTTCTCCAAACTCATTTTCTTTTAAATTTTTAATCTCTGACATATTAATCCTCCTTGTCGCCTTTGGCGGCCCAAATAGAAATGAAAAACGCTATCTTTTGCGTTTTTCACACGAACTCCCATCTGCCCGCTTTGGCGGGCGTACAAATCAGGAGGTGTGAAATTTTAATTTCACACTATCCTCCTTTGTTTTCATGGACAGACTGATAGGTGCGATAGAGATAAAATGTCTCCATAGTATCTTGAACCACTATGTCTGTCTGAACCATTTTGTGGCTCCCTGTAACCACATTAATTGGATCATTGCAAGTGTGCTCATTGTCCTTCTTATTTTTGTTTGCTTCCTCAATCTTCTTTTTTCTTTTCTGATTCTTCTACTGCCTTCTTACTTTCTTTCAGTTTATCAAACTATTCTTCCATTCGCAATAATCATGTTGTCGCACTTCAACATTTGCTGATATAACTACTTTTGCTCATTAAAGAGCGGAATTGTTAATCCAATAAAAAACTTGCATTACAATAAATTGAATGCAAGTTTTTTATTGGATTGTAACCACACAGTCGAAAAGTCATTGCTTAATACACTATAATATAGTATCCAACACACACTGACTGTTTTTTAATATTCCACATTGGTAGAAAACAATTATGTTATTAAAAATTCCATAATATCTTTTATTGTAAAAACATTTCCTTATACATCGCTCTGCACATTGATTCCAAATACTGGTTCTTCCTTATCATTTGTTCCCCACAAAAATACCCTATTAAAATCACAAAACAATGTATAGTTGTTCTCCTTTCTTGGTTGAAAAGAATTTTTATTTGCTATATAACTTTTTTTCATTTCAGGAGGTGCATCTGGATATTTCTCAAAATTGAAATAGTCTGCAACTTGTAATATTAACTCCATGTTTTTCCCCCCACAGGATTTTGGACGTTCTCTTTGAAAGCTGTCCATCCAAATTGGCTCACCAGCCAATATAATTGGAATTTTTTTATCTCTTCTTCTACCTGGTTTCCAATCAATTCTATGGTACATTACTTTCTCATGATAATCCTCTCTCAATACCCCATTTTTCGTATCAAAAAAATATACCTTGAATAAAGTCTGATAGCTATTAGATTCCAGTTCTTTAAATGAAACATCTTCCCCATCATTTGCAAGTAGTATTGGTGGAAACCATTCATGCGCGTCATGTTTATAATAGGTACTTGTACAAAAGAAAAATGCTAACGATTTCCCTTCCCACATATGTCCCTTTGGAAAAGCCACTTGGAAGAAAAACGTAAGCGGTTCTCCACATACTTTACAAGTTGGTAATAATATATCTGCTGGAATACATGGTTTTCCTCCTATAAATGAATCACTATCATCATCTTTTTGTTCTATACTCGTCAAAATAGAATACCATCCTAATTGTGGATTTGCAACCTTCAGTTTAGTAAATAATTCACATAATGATTCTGCCAACACATACTCCTCATTATCTTCCATAACCACAACTACTTGTCCATTTCCAATTTTAGAAATTCCAAATGGATATTTATGTCCATAAATTCCTAAAATAATTAAATTCGTAGTTCCAAACTTCTCATCTTCTTCTCCACTCATAAAATACGCTAAATTTTCCAAAACATCATCGATTTCATCTATCGGATCAAAGGAAATACATTCACCATCTATAAAACCATTCAGTTCTAAAAAGAAATATGCATTATAATAATCCTTTAAATCCTGTGGCAATACAATATGACTTTCCATCTCTAAGTCTGAAAAATCAAGAACCCTACTAACTGGAGCATAATGCCACTGAATCCTTCCTTCCGTATCCGAATCCCCTACATACAAATTTGACTTTTCGTAGGTATATTCATCAAATTTTATTTTAGGCAGAGAGTTTGCTTCCGTCTGCCATAATATGATATTTTCTTCTAAACAATTCTTTATTTTGTCTTTTATCATATATCCTCCATTCTATTATAAGTATTTATTACTCCTACATAAATATTAATAACGTACATTGATATCTCTCAGTATCCGCAGATTAAAATATTCACCATATTAATCCCTCATGCCGCTTTGGGCGACTCAAATAGAAATGAAAAACGCTGTCTTTTGTGTTTTTCTCGTGTGAAATTTAATCGTTCTTAGATAGTGTCTTTTGTTGCCTTAGAACTATTTTTCGTACTATCCTTGTTAGTACGACAATCTTTTCTTTAATTATTTAATATTATCAGTAATCAGTACTTTACTACTTTTTATAAATAGATAATATTATTCAAATCGTTGCAAGTACTATTTTTTCTGATTCAAAGAATGACATTTTGCTGTAAGATATATATCCATGAATGTAGCGGATAACGCTGCTGCTGTTCTTCTCCTCTGCGGTAACCTCGTCTCCGTGGAAGATGAACTGTATAAGCTTTCTGTCTTCCTCCATCTCATGGCGTAATTCTTCTGCATCATAGTGATTAATCTGCACATGTCCATCAAAGGTCTCTATTTTCTCTGTGTTTGAATACATCATAAGTATACTTTACTCTATTGTCTTTTTATAGATTTCTAGCATTGTCATAGATAAATTGTGTGTCATTTGATACGAATTAATTTACACGCTCTATTAAACCTGTTATATAAATTCTACTGTATTACATTTAAAAGTGATAATTGACGTTCCACCATCCACTAATACAATTTTTAAAGTTCCATTGCTATATGAAATTTCCAAAATTGTATCATAATCAATATCTGCCTCTACCTTATCTAAATCCCATATATAATCTTCAACTGAATTAAACTCCAATAAAACTTCCTTTAACTCATTTATATCTACTTACGTATTCTTACCCATTATAGTTATTGGATAAAATCAGGTATATATAAATAATCTCCTATTTCTTTTATTCCATTAAGCCATTTTCTAATCCATTCAAAAAAAGTAAATCTATCTGTACATGGCATAACTCCTTCACCACATACAAACCATATTTGACCTTTACATTTACCTGATATAATTAAATTCCAACTGCCGCCATCTCCCACATCGATTAATGTTATCTGACCATATTGTGCTGACTCCTGAAGCGCTATCAACCTTTGTTCATACTCATCTTCAGTTTCATTTTCTAATTGGGGCCATTCCTCACTACCCTCATCTTCCCAAATCCAACCATTTACAAAAGGAAATTCTTTTTTTAAATTTTCTCCTTCACTATAACTTTCAGACAACTGATTCATATTAATTGTAGAATACACATCATTTTGGGTCTTTTTCCATCCGTCTCCTATCTCTGTTAAAAAAAGAATATACTCTTCAGGCAAATTCACTTCATACTTTTCACAAAATTCTTTTATTTCATTTTTCTGTAATGGAGGATAAGTAAGTATCTTCTTGCTTTCAATAATTTTCTTTATTTCTGTAACTTCTTTTTCTAAATTTTTCATATTTTCCCTTTCTTTACAAAAATAACAGCAGTTTACAAGTTTTTGTAAAAGTTATATTTTTATGGTTTCGCATTGAATAAATATTCAATCTTCCTGTACTTTTTAGATAATAAAGTACATATTTATTACATTTTAAGCAGTAAGTCGAGTAAATTTTAAAAGGTTGTAAACTGGTGTTAAATCAGTATCTTGCCAATTTAAAACATTCTTCTTCAATAGGAAACGATAAATACCTTAGAAAATCAAATACCTGTCTTGCATCATTTGATAAGTATCTGTCATTTGGAAGTACATAACATGGAACCTTATCTTTAAGATGTTCCATATCTTTCAAGACATTCTTTTTCTGCGATTTTTTCTTTTTGTTTATCCACTCCTCTAGATGAGATACAATCCCTGCATCTGCATTCAAATAATTTTTTATAATCTGCGGATCTGTTCCAGGAAAAGCCTCCATAAATTCATTGATATTTGCTACCAATCTATAGCAATTCCTTTTGGGAAGATCTTCAGGATTTTTTGCAGGACTGACAGAAAGGCTGTTTTTATATAAAATGTGCTCCCAACGATCCCCCCAAAAAAGAATATTAAGCACCCATATTGACTTATAAGAAATGAGATAATAAAGAGGTGTACAACTGCTCAGCCTATTCAACCCAACTAATACTGTCCCACTTTGATACTCTAAAATCACATTTTTCTTCAGGAAATCTGGTTGACGCACCATTAATTCTTTTTCTAGTTCTTTTCTTCCAAAATTTGGAAAAATACCAATATTAAAATAAGGTTTCTTTTTCCTTTCTTCTTCCTCTTTAAAAGAAATAAAAGCGCCATATACCGAAAAATAATTTAATGCATATACTAAATGCTGATTATCTATATCAGGTTTTTGGTGAAGCGCACTAACAATTACACTATGTAGGTCTGCACCATCACAATACCAGACCATTCCCATTTCCTCGATTTCTTTTGGAAGGTATTCTGTATCATTATTTTCCAAAATCCTGTTGTCTCCTATATAACAAATATCCGATAATTGATATTCGTTATTTTCACGAATTCTAGGTGTTGTATATATAGATTGACTGTCAAAAAAGCTAACTGAAACGCCCTCTTTTATTTTTACACGAAATAAATTAAAAATTTCCTCCAACGTCGTATAGTTCTGTTTATAAATCATTTTCACATTCCTTCTAACGCAACTATTCTCAACTAAAAAATAATAGATTTTTTCAGATAAATCCAAACCAGTCGTTTTGAACTAAACCCGTCTTTTTCTTACTAAAATCAGTTGAAATACCTACTAAAGTAACTACCTTTTTCCTCTACTATTTTGAAATCCTCCTAGCTTTCCTCTTTCTTTAGTTTTCAATGTAGACCTTCATCGTTTCCCAATCTATTTCGCTTACTGTTCCACAAAAATATCCTCTTGTTCACATGTTGCCCCTAATGCCTTTTCTTCAACTATGAAAATTTATCCTGTAACACTTTTGAAAGTCTTCCTTTTAATAAACTACATTATCTTACTTGATGTTCTATCCGTTGGGCATGACAACACTGCCGTAATATATCTCTGTTTTTTCTGTTATTTTTCTTCTCAATATTTTATTTATAAGAAACTTCATTTTGCTTTTTCAAAATTAAAATTTTTTTACAAATTTCATAATATTATACAGGTTGATTTTCAAAATTATTTTTACTTATGTAGTTATAATTTAACAGAATATTTGTATATAATTTATCACATTACAAACGAATTATTGGATTAATACTCCACTTTTCAATGAGCAGAAAACTGCATTTTATATATATTACAGCTTATTAATAATTTGATTATTCAAGGTTCCTTGAATGGATGCACTTTAATAAAACTTACTAATTTTTCTGGATTTAGAGGATTATAGTGATTGTCTATCAGTACTTCTGTTCTTAAATATGTTTTTAAGCCTGTTAGATTTTTGTTTGCACCAAAGGTATATTTCTTTGGATAAATTCTTTTAAAACGATATCTAATGCTTTTTTTTGTCAAAGGATAGCCATCCTTCATCATCAAAATCAAATCCAAAATACTTAAAAAAATATCTTTCCTCAAATTTTTGCACAGCACATTGAAATAAAAGATTTTCAAACGATGAACTGATATAAAAACCTCCTTCACAGGATATTTTACCATCGTTTTTTTAATCTATAAAATACATCACGCCATTCTCATCTCCGAAACAATAGATTTCATCAGCAAGCAAATCGTTGTTAATTTGATCTCTTATTATTTCAGGCAATCTAGCCAGACAAAATTCTCCAAGTAAAACATCAGATAAAAGTCCTCCATCGCCTTCAGCCGCATAACATACGAATTTTAAATAGGACTCTGGTATTTTGGGATTTTCTTTTTGCATTTCTAAATACATCTATAAATTTACTCAATCTTCAGGTTTGGGGAGATTAATCTCCTCCTCCAACCTAGATCAATAGGTAAAATATATATTTAATCCTTCCATAAAATCTATTCTTTTCTCAAAAATGTGCCTTCGCAGTTGCATATTCCATAATCTCCTTTTCATAATGTACACAAATATCACATTGTCTCATTAATACCAAGAGTATGTATCTTCTAATCTATCATCTACTTAAAATACTTTATTGTCATATGAGCAAATGTTTTATTTCTATCAGCAGCTTTCTGCAAAGTCAATGCTATTAAATTCTTGTTCTTTACAATCCTTTCTCACCTTTAATTTTGAAAAAAATTCTGTAAGTGAATCAAATAGAACAAATTCTTCTTCATTTTCCCAATCACATAAAACTACTTGACCACTATCGATTTTAACCCCTATTAAACAATTACAACTGTCTGTTCCAATAGTAATCATAGTTTTTCCATTATCATCAAGTTCACATCTAAAGTCTTCTAATACATCTATTGTATTATCAATTTTATCAAGAGTAATACATCTATTATTCCAAAATCCGCATAAGTCCAAAAAGTAATAGGAATTGTAATATTCCTTTAGTTCCTCTGAAAAATGAATATTATATTCCTTCTCCAATCCAGAAAAATCAATAATCCTATCGACTGTAACGTACTGCCATTGAATCCATCCATCTTCATTTATTTCACCTACATATAAATTGGATGGCTCATCTTCATCATAAGGTAATTTGGGCAATGATTTCCACTCATCTTCATAAACCTTGCAATAAGCGTCAATATACTTTTTCAAAACTTCCTTTAACATAATGCTCCTCCATTCTTAGACACATTATAAATTTTCATCTGAACTTCCTAAATTAATAGACTTTTGTGACAACCTGTAAAACCCATTGTGCTATATGTCTAGGGCCTCATTATTATGGATTGCTCTAAAACCTACATATATTCTTTTAGAACTGCAACTTAAGCCGTCTGAGCAACTAGCGAATGTCAAATTTCTCATAATATTTATCGATAAATTGATAGGACTCTAATCAATTTCCTTTGTAAAAAATGTAATGCCACCCATGGTAGCTATAGCTTTATTTTAAGAAAAGATTTTTCTTATGCAATTGTCCCTTTTCTTTTTTCAGTTTGAAGATTTCTTTCTCGTTATCGTATTCGGCTTTTGACTCTGGGCTTGTTAATGCCATCATGAGATGGCAATACATTCATCGCGGAACTGTTTATATCATGCAGAGATGATAGCTTTGCATATACCATATTCTGCTGTGATGCTTTTGTAAATATGTCCTTCTTCCTCAAGGAGACGAGCAATCTTTCTTTTAAATTCAGGAGTGTAGTTTTGTAACATAATCAGTACCTCTTTTCTTATAGTTTTAATTATATCTCATTAGTCACTCCTATTACAACTTTATTATAGCATTTCAAAAGGCAGCCTTGCTGTCAGTCCTGCTAGTTTCAGCGTCAGGTAATACCTAGTATAAAGTAATACCAGCATTACTTCTGTGGGTAATGGCTACCGCCCTTGACCTACACAGGAATATTGCATTCCATGTACCCTTGCACAAAGGATTTACGCCCTTTGTACTCCCCTTTGCATCAATTAACACTTATGCAATTTTTGCTCAATTCTCCTACGGAATTTTGGACAAAAAATAAGCCAACACCCAATACAACTTTTTTATAAAAGTTTTGACTGTTGGCTTCTATATCTGTCCTCACTGTCAGATATAGTTTTGCTTACTATGTTACGCAAAAAGCTGTGATATTTTTAATCTATCACAGCTTGAAAAATTCTTTTTATCCATTTCAATCTCTATAATTTAATTCTTTCTTCTCTTAACGGTGTGAATGTTTATGCAAAAATAGCACCTAAGATTTTTCTAAGTGCTATATAGTATCAATGCGATAAACAAAATTTTGTCCTTATAGCTTTAAAATAGCAATCAACTCTTCTCCGTCCGTTTCTCCGGTTTCAATAAATCCAAACGAATGGTATAACTGACTTGCAATTTGGTTCTCAGGTTCATATGACAACCAGCAGTATTCCGCTTTACCACACGGAAATGTTTTTATAAACTCCAGTGCAAGCCTGACTGCTTCTTTCCCATACCCTTTATTCTGATAATTTTTATCTATCATCAATCGCCAAAGATTATAATTGTCTTTTGCTATTATCGGGGCATCATCCCAGTAATCGTCTGTATCAAAACCAATCATTAGAAAGCCAATCGGCGTATCATTGTCATATATTCCGAAAGGGAAAGCATAACCATTTCCAGTTATGGTGGTATAGGCTTCGATAATACTAATGTCATTGCGTGCCACAAAATTTTCCTGCTTTTCAGATACACAAAGCTTTAAAATATCCCACACATTTTTTCCGTTTATCTTCTCTAATTTAAGCATATTTGCATCCTCCCAAATTCCAATTTACCTCTTTACTAACCATGAATATTTTATCACATAACAAACTAGATGTCATTCCTTTATCCACAAATTTTAATTTCATTCCCAAAGACACAAGCAGGGCACTTTCATATCCGAAAATGCCCTGTTTTCCGTTCAATTAAATTATGGTTCATAGCCTTGATAAGAAATTTGTCTCGTTTCTCCATCACTTTCGTAGTCATCAGTACATCTAAACTGTATCTTCTGATAAACCTATTTCGTGTGAACAGTTATATTCATTTTCTATCGCATCTAACTTTTGTAAAGTCCTCTCTGTTCCTCATCGAGCTTTTTCTCCAGTTCTTTATGAAATGCACATACCTGTTCTCAACATTTCTAATGCGCTGGCGAACGTTCCTCTATCACTGCATTTACAAGGAGTTGCTCATCGAAGAATACATCTAAAATCTTTCCCATTCTGTTATCCTGTCCCCACATATCACAGTTAACCTTTTTCATTGCTCAATGCAAGACCATCACGGCCTGCAAAGACTTCCATAATCACCAGCACCCAACCCAAAACCATTGATAAAATTCTATTGTCAATCACTTTGGTTGGCTTCTGCTTGAAAGTCTCTTAGCTTTTCAAGCAACTCTTTTCTCCGAGTCATTGAGCGTTGCGAAAAGTTCTTCTTATTTTACAAGGAAACCCAATTTATATCTTATATACTCATATATATCATTTCACTTGTGTTATCCAAAATGAATACTCTTGGTTGTATGCAATATAATTTTCCAATAATGCAAAATTACCATTACTTTCCTCTAAATCCAGTTCCTTCCAGTCATCGTAGTTAACATCAATTCCTTCGTGTCTCAAAAAGTATTGTAAAGATATTCCTGTTTTATCATTAGTTTCTTTTTCCCATACGGTATCACATTCTTCACAGATAATAATACTTTTTCCATTTCTCTTAATTTTTGCCTTTCGTACTGCACCTTGTCCACAATATGGGCAAATTTCATAATGAATCATTTAATCACCTCTTAGTATAATAACACCCGTTTATAACTTTCTAAAAATTTTACGATTTGGTGTTTAAAATGTAATAATTATACATTTTAACACCTACAAAACATGAAAAAATTGAATATTTGTTCAATGTAAACTATGAAAATATAACTTTTACGAAAACTTGTAAACTGCTATTAAATAATCTAACCACTCCTCCATATGATTCACAAATATATTTGCTATGCAGAAATCAAACGTATATTTAATTTCATTGCAGAAATTATCCGACCTTATTTTTTCATGAAAATACCATATACTGTTATCTGCTTCCAAATCATTTAAAACAATCATCCAAAATTTATCCAAAAGTTCCCTATATTGTTCAATACTGCTCCATATTTTTCCCTTGGCTAATTTCTTATAAGTATAAAATTGTCTTTCCAAGCACATGAGCACCAAAATTCTTTTTTGCTTTTGAGTAAATATTGACATCTTTTTTCATTTTCAATCCTATACTTATCTAAAAAATTCATTTACAATAACCATAACCCTTTCACATAATCTCTTTTAAATTGACATCTCTTACCTTTTTTCTTGGATACAGTAGGGGTAATTTGATGCATTTTTTCAATTTTCATTTTTTCTGTACAACTTTACATGATAAGTGAGAGCAAGCCACCCTTGCCTCATCAACAGTACCACACACCAACATGCCAACAATACACAACCAGCACAACAATTCTCTCTGTATCCTATTAGTATCATTACCATAAAAAATTCCTGATACAACTACTTCCCCTTTATGATATTGACATTCTATTTGCGTTATCCAAAATGAATACTCTTGGTTATATACAAAAAGAAAATATTCATCATTAAATCAAACTGTCTATATTTGATTTCTTTGGATAAATTCTTTTAAAACGATATCTACATCTTTTTTGTCAAAAGATAAACATCCTTCATACTCAAATCCAAAATACTTAAGAAAATTAGTAAGATCGTTTAAAGCTTTCTAATCATAGATGTCTTGAAAAATCAAATTAATAACTCATACTTCGCATACTGAAATATGATAAAAAAATAAAATCAATACTT
>ERZ778513.1045-NODE-1045-length-18573-cov-5.264499_pt1 | contig 18573 bp, 16 predicted proteins | sample MGYA00510345_ERZ778513 | MGnify/ENA primary metagenome ERZ778513 (study PRJEB29527, sample SAMN07138966) | mouse gut metagenome | material: feces | host: mouse | place: China:Nanjing | collected 2016-01-25 ... | reverse complement strand
GATTTCCTCGATCGACCGGCCGACACGCGGCCATGTGGTTTTGAACGGAAGCGACCTCACAAGCCTTTCGTCCAAACAACTCGCCAAACTGCGAAAAGATTCCATTGGCTTCATCTTCCAGGACTACTCCCTTTTGGACTCGATGCCGCTGCTCGACAACATTGTGCTGCCGCTTTCGCTCAATGGCGAAAAAGCGGCTGTCTCGCTCCAAAAAGGAAAAAAGCTCGCCCGGCTTTTCGGGCTGGCGAACCATCTCGACAAATATCCATATCAGCTTTCGGGCGGTCAGAAACAACGGGGCGCGACTTGCCGGGCGCTGATCATGAATCCGTCGATCGTTTTCGCCGACGAGCCAACCGGCGCGCTCGACTCCAAATCGTCGAAAGATTTGCTGGAGTGCTTCGCCCAAATCAACAGCCAGGACCAGACGACGATCGTCATGGTCACGCATGACGCCTTCGCGGCCTCATACGCCAAGGAAGTGTACGTGCTCAAAGACGGACGAATCGAAATGCACATCCATCGGGGCGAAAGCCAAAAGGAGTTTTTCAACCGGATCCTTGACATTCAAGCGACGATGGGAAGTGATCTGCAATGAGTTTGTTTCAACTCGCCTGGCAAAACTTCGTCCAGCACGCCCGCCGGTACAGCGCCTTGATTTTCTCGCTGTCCTTTACCGTTTTTGTGTATTTCAACTTTGAAAACATCCGGTATTCCAGCGCCCTGGGCGGACTGGATGCAGTCAATCTGGAACGCATCGCCACACTGCTTAACGTCGTCAAAGTCGTTCTCGTGTGCTTCATGATCTCGTTTATTTGGTACGCGTCCAACGTCTTTTTGAAAAACCAGAAAAAAGAAATCGGCATCTACGTGTTTCTTGGCTTGACCAACACCCGGATCGGCATGCTGTATGCCATAGAGAACTTGCTCGTCGGCCTCGTTTCCATTGTGGCAGGCATCGTGCTCGGCACCTTGTTCTCGTATTTGTTCACGATGGTTTTCGTGCGGATGTCCGCTCTGGGCGTCGCGCCCCAGTTCTCGATTTCCGTCCAGGCCATCGCGCAAACGGCTTTGCTTTTTTCGCTCATTTATGGACTCGTCACACTCAAAGGGATGTGGGAGATCCGACGCAGCACGGTTCTCCATTTGATTTCCGCGGCGCGCCAAAACGAAAAGGTGGCGCGTCGCAGCGGATTTCTGCTCGCCAAGGCCTTACTTGGCTGCGCCACGCTTGGCATAGGCTACGCGTTCGCCATCAAAGACGGCGGCATGGATGTGCTGGCCAACGCGATGATCGCGACGGTTTGCGTCATTGTGGGGACATATTGGCTCTTTGGCGGCTTTCTCCCCTTTCTCTTTCAGTGCCTGCAAAAAAACAAGCGGTTTCTTTATGGCGGCCGGCGCGTCTTGTGGATCAACAACCTCGTCTTCCGCATGAAACAAAACTACCGCTCGTACGCGATGGTATGCATTTTGCTCATTTGCGCCGTGACCGCTCTTGGATGCGGATTCACGTTAAACAATCGAATCCAGGCGATGCGTGAGTACTCGATGCAGTACGACTACCAGCTAATCAGCGCTTCTCCAAACCAGCAGGAACATTTCGACGCGCTCTTTCAAGACGTCGTCGACCGTTCGACACTCCAAATCGGACAAAGCGAAGAGCAGCTGTTCATCCCGTACTCGAATCTGGCGGACTTTGACATTCCCAAGCCGGAGCCGGATCAATGCGTCAAGCTCGCCAAGAAAATGATGCTTTCGCTTTATACCGATCCCTCCCGCTTTTCAACGACGCTCGACGGGAAACCACTGGAATGCGTCGGGGAGGTGCGGCGGGCCGTTGCCGGATTCATGCAGGATAAAATGGAAGTGCCGATTTATGTCATTGACGACGCGTTGTTCAACGCGACCTTTCCTGAAGAACAACGGCTTTCCCTGTACAATTATAAGCTGGCGGATTCCCATCCCGACTACGCGCAGACGCTGCAAGACGATCCATGGGTCGAAGGAGTGTATATCGCGGATAAAAACGCGCAAAGCGACGAGTGGCTTTCCACGATTTTCACCTTTTGCGTTTTCTTGTTTCTCGTGTTCCTCATCGCGGCGTGCTCGATTTTATTTATCAAGCAGTACAACGACTCGTTCGAGAACATCGCTCCATACGCCATTTTGCAAAAACTCGGCGTGGACAGAAGCGTTCTGAAACGCTCCATCGCGAAAGAATGCTCGCTCCAGTTTGGCTTGGATTTTGTGATCATGAGCCTTTCCTCCTTCTTTTCGCTTTTGGCGCTTTCCAAAATCGCAGGCGATCCGATGGAAGTGGTTTTCTTTGTCAGCAACGCGATCATTCTCGTATTCATCGTGTTGTGCGACCTGCTTTGCATTCGTTTTGTCCAGCAAAACGTGCTCTCCTGATCTCGTAAAAAAAGACGGTTCGCCGTCTTTTTTCGTCTTCATTTGTTTTTAATCCCGCAACGGGTCGATGCGCACTTCGCAAACATTGGAAAAATCCAGGGACTTCACGATGTCAAGCACCTCGTCCAGCGTCAACTCTTCCACTAGATCCAGCCATTCCAAATAGTCGTAGCCATCCAGTTCGGCCCGCATCATTTCGATCGCGAGGCTCTCAAAATGGTCCAGCGAGCGTATGTTGCGCGCCAAAGCCTGGATTTTCAAGCTTTCAAAGCCTTCCGGGTCGATTTCCTGTTCTCCGCGTGCGATCGACTCCACCACCTGGCGGAACGCGTCGACTTTTTCGGTTTGCGCGTAAAACAAAATATAGCCGTGGTCTTTGTGGAAATCCGCCTCGGCTCCCCACATTTGCGAAATGACCTGATGGTCGAGCCACGTCTGGTATTGCGGATTGACCGGTCCGAGGACGCAGTCGAGCCACAGCGAAACCGCCGTGTCGACCTTCAAGGATTGCTCCAGCGTTTCATAGCCGTGAAGCTTGTACGCGAAGCCGACAAAGGGCGCCGAAACGTCCATTTCCATGGAATAAAACGTCCGCGCGACTTGCGCCGGCTCTTCCGGAAAAAAGCGGACCGCCTTGCTTTCGATGCGGGAAGGATATTTTTCTTCCTGCTCTTCAATGTGTTTGAATACAGGATCCAGCTCCTGTCCGGTAATGCCGACAATCACCATGCGGGAAGGATCGTAGTTGCGGGCGTAAAACGCCTTCAAATCAGCCACGCTCATCTGCTCGATGTCATGTTCGGTTCCTAAAATATCGTATTTCAGCGGATGGCGGCCATACATGGAAGCGTACAGTTCTTTTACCAGACGAAAATCCGGATTTTGATCGTACATCGCGTATTCGCTCAAGATGATTCCTTTTTCTTTCTCGACGGTTTTCTCGGTAATGTCAAGACCTTGCACAAAATCCAGCAGCAGTGAAAGCGGCCGCTCGATATCGGCCGTCGTTGAAAAATAGTAGGCCGTTTCCGTATACGACGTAAAGGCGTTGGTTTGCGCCTGCATTTTCGCGAACAGGTCGCTCACATCCTCGTCGTGGTAGTGAAACATTTGATGCTCTAAAAAATGAGCGCAGCCGGTGCGGTTTTGAATCGTTTCGCCCGCGATCCGCTCGCGGACATTAAAGCCCCCGGTGCCAAATCCGCAAAGGAAGAACGACTGCACATAGTCCGGTTTGCGAATCAGGATGACGGTGGCTCCGTTTTTCAGCGTTTTTTTTCGAATCTCAGTTTTCCATGGTTTCATCGAAATCCTCCTTTACGATCGCCATTGAAACAAGCGCGAGCCGACTGGCGACTTCGCAAACCTGGTCCCGCTCAATGGTTCGAATCGTTTCCACGCGTTGCGCCAGCGACTCCGAGCGCTCAAGCATCGAGTCGAGAAAGAGCTGCTCGATCATGGCCCACGGCCGGTCCTGCTGACGCCGGAACATGTCTATCAAATCCATCTTGGCGATTTCCAGCTGTTCATCGGAAAACTGCCCGTCGGCGCATTTCTGAATTTGCGCCTGGATCAGCCGCAAACAGCGGGCGATGGAGTCCGCGGAGGTGCCGGTGCTAATGAGCAGGGCGCCGTCAAAGCGGACAAGAGAAGAAGAAATCGAATAGCACAAGCTGTTCTTTTCTCGCACTTCCTCAAAGAGCAGCGACATGGGACCTTGGCCTAAAATCGAGTTCAGTACAAGAAGCGGGTAATAGCGGGATGAATCAATGGGAGTCGACGTGGCCCATACTTGCACGATGGAAGTTTGAGCGATATTTTTCTCAAGCACCTGGAACGAAGGACTCGTCCTGGGAATCAGCGCCATGCGTAAAGACGGTTTTTCGAATTGAGGAATGGCATTCAAAAACGCCTCCATAACCGGTTCGAGCGTTCCGCAGCAGGAAACGAAACGAGGAAGGGCTCTCCACGATTCGTACAGCGCCACGACCTCTTCGTAGGACAGGGCCTCGATGTCTTCCAAAGCGCCTTGAATCGGGATCGCGATATCGTGGTCCTCGGCGGCCAGCGCGAACGCCATCTTGAGCGCGAGAGAATCCGGGTCGTCGTTTTGCCGGCGCAGCCGGCTGGCAAGCAAGTATTTCGCTTCTTCAAAGGATTTTTGATCAAAGAGCGCGTGATGGAGAATCTGATCCATCATATGCACGACTTCATGGATATAATCGGGATCCTTGACGCGCTCGGGCCGAATGTATTGAAAGCGGATGTCGAGCGCCACCTGCCGGCCATAGCCGGTCAATCCGTAGGAAACTTTCATTCCGTACGCGTGGTTGAGGGCGATCGACAACTTTTGCTTCGAGTCGAAATCGGCCGTTTTCGACTTCAGCATAAAAACTAAAAGGTTGTAAGCGGTAATCGTACGGCGTTCCAAAGGCAGGAGCGAACGAACAAGAACACTTACATCACTAAATTTTTCAGTTTGAATCTGTTGCAAATTTCTTTCCTCCTTTTTCTTCACCTTGTATTTTATTATAGCATGATTCGTCGGTATGAAGTCCAGAGGGTGTCACAAAAAAAAGCCTCCAAATGGAGACTTCTTCTTTCCGATTTATGCGACGTGGATAAATCCAATCAGCGCGCGTTCGCAGTCGATTCCTGCAACGACAGTCTGGCTTCCGAGCCATCCGCCGTGAACGGCTTGTCCGTTTCCAATGTAAACGGCGATATGTCCGGAATAGATGATCAAGTCACCGGCTACCGGGCTGCTCGTCCAAGAACCAAGCGCCGCGTAGTCTTCCGGCCATCCGTGGAAGTTGATTCCCACAGCCGCCAAAGCGTTTGTCGCCAGCATCGTGCAGTCCTGCGTCATGCCGACTTGAGCAAGCGCCGCGTTGGCGATTGCCTGTCCTTTTCCAGTGTCTACGACTGGCGGCTGTTCCGGAACTACCGGCTCCACTGGCGCTTCCACTGGAGGTTGTTCTGGCTGAACAGGCTCCACTGGTGTTTCCACTGGCTGTTGTTCTTCCGGTTGTACCGGCGTTTCGACTGGCTGCTCAACCTCTGGTGTTTCCACCGGTTGTTCAACTTCCGGTGTTTCCACTGGCTGCGACACTTCCGGCTGCGTTGGAGTTTCCTGTGGTGTTGTAGTTTCTGTAGTTGTTTCTGCAGGAACTTCCGTATCTTCAACTGCCGGCGCATCCGTAACGACACCGTTTCCGTCGATTGTATAGCCATCTTTCGATGTATTTTGCATTAAGTTTCCGTTTTCGTCGAATGCGTAGTTCGTACCTTCGATCGCATGGAATGTATCTTTTACCTGGTTTCCGCTTTCATCGAAATATTGTTACGATCCATTCGCTTCCTGCCAGCCTGTGCGGAAGACGCCGTCGTCTCCTGTCACATACGTTTTGCCATCCACTTCAAACGTTCCCGTGACCATTGCTCCGTTTTCACCGAAGTAATAGCGGTTTCCGTCAATGTCCACCCAACCAGTCACGGCGTTGCCGTTTTCGTCAAAGTAATACTTAACTCCGTCATGGTCGATCCATTGTTTTGCCACTTTGAATCCCTGGTCGTCATAATAGCTTTTGCCATCTTCCGACCATCCCTGCACAAGTCCGCCTTGCGACTGGAAGTTGTAAGTAGTACCTTGAATGGTTGTTTCGCCCGTTTCCGCAGAACCGTCTTTTCCAAAGTAATACGTTGCGTTGGAAACGTTCTGCCATCCGAACTGCATTTCTCCTTGCCCATTAAAGTAATAGACTTCGCCATCAATTTCTGTCAGGCCGGTCGCACGCTGGCGATTCGACTCCAACACATAATAACGATCTGCATCCTCACCATGCCATCCCGGCTGGGTTTCATATGCATGTACGGTAGAAAGAACTGGACCTGAAGCACATAAGCATAAGGCTACTGCCAATAATTTACTGTGTTTTTCAATAAAATTCATTTCTTATACCTCTTCGCTACAACACGGATAGGTTAACATGAAATTTCATTTCTTGCAAAATTCGATTTGCACCATTTGGCTTTCCTCCCGCGAATATTCAATTTATTTTGTAATGAATTCCTTTATCTAAAGTTGATTTTTCTTAAATATGGATAAATATGTGGATTTTTAATAAAATTATCGAAATTCAAAAAATGTCTACGAATCATGAACAATTTTCGTTTTTGTTTGTCATATTTCCAATCGTATTTATCAGTATTACAAGCTGAAACAGCCCTAAAATCACAAAACCGGCGCAAAAAAGGATACCGCCCGCAGACAAAATAGAAAGCGTTTTCAAAGCTGCTGTAATCGTAACACATTGCAGTCCGACGACCATCCACCCCGCGATCCATCCCAACAGCCCCGCGACAAGTCCCGCAAGGAAATATCCCGCCTTTTTTCGAAGCGCCACAACCAGTCCCAGCGACAAAACCAGCAAAAACAGTTCACCAGGCGTAAACGCCGACGCGATCTTTTTCGCGTTCATCGCCGCGAAGGCGATCCGGGGAAACAATCCAGCCGAATACCGGTTCATGGATTCGTAAAACTCAAACAGCGCGTCCACGTCGCGCACCCGCCACAAATCGACCATCATGAAGCCAAGCCAGACAAACTGCCAAAGCCACCATCCTAAAACGACGGTTTCCACCCACGCCAGCCGCTGCTCAAACGAAGCGAAGAAGCTGTCAATCGCCTGAATAATTTTCAAGGAAGTCTTCCCCTTTGAGCTGCTCGTGACCGCTCAAGCCCGGATAGCCAAGCTGACGAAGCACCTCGTACACGACGATCGCGGTGCAGTTGGAAAGATTCAAGGAGCGGGCGTTGGCGATCATCGGCAGCCGCATGCAAGTTTCAAGGTGCCCCTTCAAAATCGACTTGTCGATTCCCGTGCTTTCTTTTCCAAGCACTAAATAAATATCGCCCGGCTCTTTTGTGAAATCAAAATCGGATGGCGCTCTCTTTCCGTAACGCGTCATAAAATACATGGAGGCGTCCGGATTTTCCTGCAAAAAGGCGTCCCAGTTTGGATGGATATGAATGTCCGCGTCGCGAATGTAGTCCATGCCGCTGCGACGCAAATGCTTTTCATCCAGCGAAAATCCAAGCGGCTCGATCAAATGAAGCCGGCTTCCTGTCGCCATGCAGGTGCGGATGATGTTTCCCGTGTTGCCCGGAATTTCAGGCTCATACAATACAACGTGAATCATTGGTTCTGGTCCTCCAAGAAGCGACGCAACGCGATGCCCCGGTGCGAGATCGCGTGCTTTTTCTCATCGCTGACGTTGGCCAGCGTCGTCTGATAAGGCGGGTAGTAAAAAATCGGATCGTAGCCAAAGCCGTTGGATCCAATCGGCTTCTCGCTGATTTCCCCTTCCACTTCCCCGCGGTACACGCGCTCTTCGCTTCCGTCCACATACGCGATGGCGCACACGTAGCGGGCCGTCCGCGTTTTTCCTTCGACTTGCCGCAAGATGAAATCGTTTTTTATAGCGTACGACGTGTCTTCGCCCATAAAACGGGCGGAGTACACCCCCGGTGCCTTGTCCATCGCATCCACTTCCAAACCGGAGTCGTCGGCAAAAACCGGTTCGTGCACGCGTTCATACAGCGCTCTGGCTTTGATGAGCGCGTTTTCCTCAAATGTCTTTCCATCTTCCACGATGTCGATCGGCTCCTTCAAATCTTTAAAACTTTTGATTTCGACATCCGCGCCTAGCATTTCCTGAAACTCTTCCAGCTTATGCGCGTTGCTTGTCGCGATCCATACTTTCTTTTCCATGCTTTACCTCCGTGAAGCCAACACCAGCCATCTTTCTCCTATATTATATAGGACATGCCAGCCTTTTGTGGTTTCCAACAGCGTCAGTATACCACATCCTGCGCGTCTTCCACGCTTTGATTGGCTGAAAGGTCGATTCCTGTCCGGATGAAACAATGAAAATTCATGAAACAAAGATTGTTTCGTTTTCAAGAATATATTATAATTTCTTTTAAGATCATTGGATCATTTGAGAAAGGAGAGAAGAGCGAAAGCTCCAACATCAGTTATGAAATTAAATGGATCACAAATCATTATGGAAATTTTACGTGAGCACGGTGTCGACACGATTTTTGGTTATCCGGGCGGCACGGCCCTCAACGTTTACGATTCCATCTACGATTATCAGGATAAAATTCACCATGTGCTCACCGCGCACGAGCAAGGGGCCAGCCACGCGGCCGACGGCTACGCCCGGGCGACTGGAAAAACGGGCGTCGTGTTCGCGACCAGCGGTCCGGGGGCGACCAATTTGGTGACGGGCATCGCGACGGCTTTTTTGGACAGCGTGCCGATGGTCGCCATCACATGCAACGTCAACGACGAAGCCATTGGCCGGGACGCCTTCCAGGAAGTGAGCATCACCGGCGTCACGCTGCCGATTACCAAGCACAATTTTTTTGTCAATAAAATCGAAAATCTGGCCGACTCGCTGCGCAACGCGTTCCGCATCGCCAACGAAGGAAGAAAGGGTCCCGTTCTCGTCGACATTACCAAAGATGTCACAGCGCCGAACAATTTGTATGAATACACCGCGCAGCCGCCTTTGCCTAAAAAGCCCCATCCCGCTTTGGATGAAAAAAAGCTGGATGAAATCGCCGAAGCCATCGCTTTGTCGAAACGTCCGGTTGTTTACTTTGGCGGCGGCGTGGCGTCCAGTCAAGCCAAGGAGGAGCTGAACGCGTTCATCGAGCGCATTGACGCGGTCGCCACGTACACCTTGATGGGCGCCGGCGTTCTCAAGCACGACGATCCCCGCAACCTTGGCTTGATTGGAATGCACGGCAGCATGGCGGCCAACCAGGCGATCGACCAGGCGGATTTGGTCATCGCGCTAGGCACCCGCTTTTCGGATCGCGTCGCGTTGAATCCAAATCGTTTCGCCCAGCGCGCGGCCATCGTCCATGTCGATATCGACGAATCGGAAATCAACAAAAACGTCCTGATCAACTTCGATGTCGTAGCCGACGTGAAAGACTTTTTGACCGCCCTGCTGCCAAAGCTTGAGCAAAAACGCAACGACGCCTGGATCAAACACGTGTCGTCCTTCCGGAAATTCGTCGAAACCGATGTCAAAGAGGCGACGATCCGTCCAAAAGACATCATCGAGGCAGCGTGCGACTTGACCGACAAGGAAACGATTTACGTGACCGATGTCGGCCAGCATCAAATGTGGGCGGCACAGTATTTAAAGCATGAAAAAGCCGAAAACTTCCTGACAAGCGGCGGTCTAGGCACGATGGGATACGGCTATGGCGCCGCGATTGGGGCCCAGTTTGGAAAGCCGGAAAAGCGCGTCATCCACTTTACGGGTGATGGCAGCTTCCATATGAACTTGAACGAAGCGTGCACCGCTGTCAGCAACCGCCTGCCGATTATCACGATCATCTTCGACAACAAAGTGCTGGGCATGGTGTATCAATGGCAAACGGTTTTCTACAACAAACACTACTCCCAGACGATTTTGCAGCGGCAAACCGACTACGTCCAGCTCGCCAAAGGATTTGGCGCCAAAGGATTTGAAGTGAACACGATCGAGCAGTTTAAGGACGCGTTCACACAAGCGCTCAAGGAAGACGGCCCGGTTTGGATCGCCTGCAACATCGCCAAGGAAGAGCGCGTCCTGCCGATGATTCCAAATGGCGGAACCATCGAGGACATGATCACGAACTGAGAGAGGAAGAAAGACGTATGAAAAGAGAAGTTATCAGTATATTTGTCGACAACAGCGCCAACGTGCTGACCCGCGTCGCCTCTTTGTTTGGACGCCGCGGATTCAATATCGAATCGCTTACCGTTTCCACGACAAGCGACCCGGCGATTTCCAGAATCACGGCGGTTTTCAACGGCAACGAGCAATCGCTCCATCAAATTTTGACGCAGACGCGCAAGCTCGAAGTCGTGCGCGACATCTTCACATTGGAGAAAGGACGCTCGCTGTTTCGCGAGCTGCTGCTTGTCAAAGTGGCGTGCGACAAGACAAACCGCGCGGCGATCCGCGAAATCGTGGACATTTACCGAGGCAAGATCATTTCGCTTTCCAAAACGTGCATGATCGTGGAGCTCACCGGCGCGAGCGAGAAAATCGACGGCTTTTTGGATATGTTGTCCTGCTACGACGTGCTGGAAGTTTGCCGCACCGGCGTGACCGGCATTTCGCGGGATGCCAATACGGAAGTCGAAGACGAGGAATAAGAAAGGAGTCGACTATGAACAAACACAAAAGCAAAGCGGTCACGGAGGGAATTGAAAAAGCGCCGATGCGCTCCCTCTTTTACGCGATGGGCTATACGAAAGAGGAACTGGACCGCCCGCTGATCGGGATCGTGAGCGCCCACAGCGACATCGTGCCGGGCCACTTCCATCTCGACAAAATCGTCGAAGCCGTGAAAGCCGGCGTACGCATGGCGGGAGGAACCCCCATCATGGTGCCTTCGATTGGCGTATGCGACGGCATCGCGATGGGCCATGTCGGCATGAAGTACTCCCTGCCAAGCCGGGAGCTGATCGCCGATTCCGTGGAAACGATGGCGCAGGCGCACGCCTTTGACGGCCTTGTCCTCGTGCCCAACTGCGACAAAATCGTGCCGGGCATGGTCATGGGCGCCTTGCGGCTGAACCTGCCGACCGTCGTGGTCAGCGGCGGTCCGATGATGTCGGGCTGCGTGGACAACGAGGACACGTCACTGTCCAAGATGTTTGAAGCTGTCGGCGCCCGGAAAGCGAACTTGATTGACGACGAGAAGCTCATGGAGTTCGAAACGAACACGTGTCCGGGATGCGGAAGCTGCTCGGGCATGTACACCGCCAACTCGATGAACTGCCTGTGCGAGGCACTTGGCATCGCGCTGCCGGGCAACGGAACGATTCCGGCTGTCCAGGCCAGAAGACTGCAACTAGCGAAAAAAGCCGGCATGGCGATCATGGATCTTGTCGAAAAAGACATCAAGATCAAGGACATCCTTCATGAACGATCCATCCGCAACGCGCTGACGTGCGACATGGCGCTTGGCTGCTCGAGCAATTCCGTGCTCCACCTGCTCGCCATTTCCAACGAGGCCGGCTGCCCGCTTTCGCTCAACACGTTCAACGAGTTCAGCGAAAAGGTACCCAACCTTTGCCATCTCGCTCCAGCCGGAAAAACCCATATGCACGACTTGGACAAAGCCGGTGGACTGCAAGCGGTTTACCACGAGCTGAACAAAATGGGATTGATCGACACGTCGCTGTTGACCGTCAACGGCAAAACCGTTGGTGAAAATATCGAATTCGCCTTTAACAAAGATCCGGACACGATTCGCCCGGTCGAAACGCCATATTCGAAAACGGGCGGAATCGCTGTTTTATTTGGCAATATTGCCCCGGATGGCTGCGTCGTCAAACGCAGCGCCGTCGATGAAAGCATGATGAAGCACACCGGTCCGGCCCGCGTATTCAACTCGGAAGAAGAGGCGATCGAGACGATTTACGCGGGGGGCATTCACGATGGCGACGTCGTCGTAATTCGCTACGAAGGCCCGAAAGGCGGTCCCGGCATGCGCGAAATGCTCAATCCGACCAGCGCGCTGGCGGGCATGAAGCTCGACAAGACCGTGGCGCTCATCACGGATGGACGCTTCTCGGGCGCGTCCCGGGGCGCTTCGATCGGCCATGTGGCACCAGAGGCGGCCGCGGGCGGAACGATTGGACTGCTTGAGGAAGGCGACTTGATCACGATCGACATTCCAAACTACTCCATCCACGCGCACGTGGACGACGAAACATTCGAAGAGCGTAGAAAGAGCCAGAAACCCTTTGAATCCGCATTCAAATCGGGATGGCTGTCGCGCTACCAGCGTATGGTGCAAGGCGCCGACAAGGGAGCCGTTTTAAAATAAGCAGAAAGAAAAAGAACAGCCGAAATCCATTCGGGATTCCGACTGTTTTTTGTTTATTCCACGGTTTCCAAAATCTTCTCGTGCTCCACGAACTGGCGCGCCGTTCTTGGCGAGCGTCCGTTGTTGCGCAGCGCAAACCCCTCCGCCTTAATGAGCAGCTCGTCTTCGTCCAGCCGCAAGCCATATTGCTTAGCATAGCTTCTGACAATTTCCAAATACAAATCCTTGGCCGGTTTGGAAAACGTGATCGTCAAGCCGAACCGGGCGGCCAGCGACGCGGTTTCCTGGATCGCATCGTTGCGATGGATTTCCGAGCCGTTCCGGTCCGCGAAGTTTTCTTTCACAAGGTGGCGCCGGTTGCTTGTCGCGTAAACGACGACATTGTGGTTGGATGCCACGCTGCCGCCCTCCAAAATATTTTTCAAAGCGACAAACTCGTCGTCACCGGTCTGAAAGCTTAAATCGTCGATAAAAAGGATGAATTTCAGCGGATTGTCCGCCAGCGATTCAATGAGCGAGGGCAAAAGCGCGATTTGGCTTTTCTTGATTTCCACAAGCCGCAAGCCATCCGGATGGTATTCGTTGACGATGGCCTTGATCGTCGAGCTTTTCCCTGTTCCGGCGTCGCCATACAACAGGGCGTTGTTCGCCTTCATCCCCTGCAAAAACGCGAGCGTGTTTTTTAAAAGCAGACTTCGCTCCCGCTCGTAGCCGGTCAGCTGCGACAACAGCTGGCCATCGGGATGCTGAATTGGAAACAAGCCGTTCTCGTCCATGCCAAACATATGGTAGCGCGCGAACATGCCATATCCTTTTTTCGAAAGCTCCCCGATCCGCTTCCTGTATTCCGCTTTCAAATCGCGGGGCGTGTTGTCCCATTTCGCCAGCTCGATCGTCGGTGAAAACGCCTCGAGCAAATCGTCGCTTTTCAAATCGTGTATTTGCTGCAAAAGATCCAGCTCGCGAACGAGCGAGTCTTCCATCGACAAGCTAACCGCTTCCCCGCTTCCTTTTTTCAGCACGTAAAAGTTCTCGTCGTTGACGACCAAATCGTATACGAGATCGGAGAGATTCGCCCCCTGCGCGTAAATCAAGGCGCAAAGACGGCTGTACCGGCAAACGAACTCGTCCTCCGTCCCGCTTTGCAGGCACAAAAGAAGCGTTTTGAAGAGCGGCTGCTCGTAAAACGAATGAAAGACGACCAAAGAATGTAATTTTCTTTCAAAAATTTGCAAATTCATTTTCATTCCCTTTCTTTTCGATTGTTTTGTGCTATAATTTTACCATTCATTTGAGTGAAGGAAAGAGGTTTTTTACGAATGTTGACGATCGACAAAGTATACCACGCAAGCAGCGTATTGAAAAAAGTGATCCGTCGGACGGATTTGATCGAAGCCCAAAATATCCACTGCAACAACCACTTGTATTTAAAAACGGAGAACCTGCAAGTGACCGGCAGCTTCAAGATTCGAGGATCCTACTATAAAATCAGCAAGCTGACCGAAGAGGAGAAAGCCAACGGCATCATCGCCAGCTCGGCGGGCAACCACGCCCAGGGTGTCGCCTTGTCAGCGCAGCACGCGGGCATTCCGTGCACGATTTGCATGCCGGACAGCGCGCCGCTTTCCAAAGTGGAAGCCACGAAAAACTATGGCGCCGACGTCTGCCTTGTCGAAGGCGCCTACGACGACTCCTACACAAAAGCCGCCGAGCTTTGCCAGGAACGAGGCTTGACATTCATCCATCCTTACGACGACGAGGATGTCATCGCGGGCCAGGGAACGATCGCGCTGGAAATTCTCGACCAGCTGGACGACATTGACGCCATCGTCGTCCCGATTGGCGGCGGCGGACTCATTTCCGGCATCGCGTTCACCATCAAAAGCCTGAACCCGAACATCAAAGTGTATGGCGTGCAGGCCGCCAACGCCGCCAGCATGTACGAATCGTTCAAGAGCGGCGAGCAGCGCACGCTGGATGCCGTCAACACGTTTGCCGACGGCATCGCCGTCAAGCACCCGGGCGACAACACGTTCGACATCGTCAGTCGCTACGTTGACGACATCATCACAGTGTCCGAAGACGAGATCGCGGCCGCCATCCTGACGCTGATGGAAAAACAAAAGCTCGTCACGGAAGGCGCCGGCGCCGTTTCAGTAGCCGCCGCCATGTTCAACAAGCTGCCGATCGAAGGCAAGAACGTCGTCTGCGTGTTGTCGGGCGGCAACATCGACGTCAACATCATCGACCGCGTCATGACGCGCGGCCTGCTGCTGAGCGGACGCAAAACAAGCTTCACGATCGCTTTGACTGACAAGCCCGGCCAGCTGCTTGGCGTTTCGAAAATCATCTCGGAAAACGGCGGCAACGTCGTCACGGTCGACTACGACAACGCCGACCCGGACATGGACATCAACGCCTGCTTTTTGAAAGTCACCGTCGAAACGCGCAACCACGCCCACATCGAAAAAATAAAGCACGACCTCGAAGCCAAAGGATTCAAGATCGTGCAGGAACGTGTCTGATCATCGGACACGTTTTTTTGTGAGCCCCCGATTCAACAGCCAAAACAGCGCCGTATAGCCAAACAAGACGCAAAGCCCCGCTCCGTACGAGGCACCCGCGTAGCCGGTTAAAACAGACACCGGATCCATATAGCGCATCGGATTCCACACCCCGCCCTGCGCCGCCATGAGCAGACCAATCGAGATAAAATACACGACAATCGCCAGAAACGACGTGGGAAACACTTTCTCCAAAAACAGCTCGTACTCCACTAAAAACAACACAAACAAACCACCCAAAAGCAAAGCGAGTCCCGTCACCTGCGCACACGTCATCAGCTCCATCGCCGGCTCCACATACGTGTCGCCGTTTAAAATCGTCAAACCGATGGGAATCGACATCATCCCGTCTTGCGTTTGCGCCAGCGGCGTGGCAAACGACGTCAACCCCGGCGCGAACACGAACACCGGCGTATGCCACGACGACCAGCCTTGCGTCATTCCAAAGAATACGCTCATAAGCGCGATCGGAACGACGAGCCAGAAACCGATCCAGCCCGCTCTCGCCACGCTTTCATAACGCACGAGCCGCCTTCTCAAATACGGCACCGTCAACAGCATGCTTTCGGCCCGCCGCTCTTTTTTCGTCTGCCAAAACAAACATCCCGTCAAAAGAACGGCCGCCAGCGGAAGCACGGAGCGCGCCAGCTGCAAAAACACCGTCCCCGCGCTTACATCGTACACCGAAGCCGGGACGAGGTGATTTTCAACGAGCGCGTCAAAATAGCGAACGTATTTCTCGTACACCGGATAGGAGGAATGTCCCATTGGCAAGTTGGCGATGGACGCGTAGCGGCCAAGATCGGGCGCATCGTACTGGCGGTACAACGCCTCGATTTGTTTTTGGTGAATAAAATCCTGCTCGTGAAAGCTGGTCGCCTCGCTGATTTCCTCCAGCCGCGCCAGCATCAAAAAATTGACGATCGACGCTTTCAAAAACGGCTGCCATTCCTCGTGCTGCTTGGCCAGATCCGCCTTTTCCAAATTCGCCCGCAAAAAATCCATGTCCTTCTCGCTTTGTTCGATGAGAGCGTACGCCTCCTGCTTCTTTTGCTCGGAAAGCATGGAAAGCTGCTCCCTCGTCTTCAATGGCCGGATCCAAATCGTTTCCGGATCCGTCATCGGCACCGGATCGGTATAGCGATCCATTTGCATCATCATCCGCAGCGTCAGCAGCTCGACACAAACGAGCAGGACGAGCAGCACGACGTTTTTCTTCGAATGCATCCAGCGCTTCCATTCGAACCATCCATACGCTTTCATGTTCCCAGCTCCTTTCGCTCTAACCGCCGCAGAGCGAGTCCGGCCATCCCGACACCCGCCAGCGCGAACGCGCCACCGCCAAGCCGCCATACGGGCAACGTCAGCACAAGCTCCATTCGCCAGGCGCCAAGCCACAGCAAGCCAGCCAAAACGAGCAAGCACGCGCAAAACGCGTCCATCGGCTTCAGACGCCACGAGAACACCCACAAAAACATCCCAAGCAAGCCAACAACCACGCATCCGCTCCACGCCACACCCAGGCCCAGTAGCGACGCGCCCGACACAATACGCTGATGGACGATGTACGGATAGTCCAGCGTCCCGATTCCGTAAACCAGGCCGACGCCGCCAAGCACGAGCCCGACCGTCAGGCAAAGCGCGCCGGCCACAAGCAGCGACCCGAGAATTTTCGACCAAAAAATCGTTTTGCGCGGCGTCAGCGACGTGAACACGAGCTTAAAGGTTCCATTGTCCATTTCAGCGCCAATCGTGTCCATCCACAACACGAGACAAAACAACGCTACCGCGAGCCATCCGCCCCGCAACGTCCATTGCGCGTTCAAATTCACGGCGTCCGGCTGCCAGTCTGAAGCCAGCAGACCGATATTTCGCTTTAAGCAGGCTTCAGACTGTTGTAAATACGCTGTTGTCTCGATGGTAGAGTCGTAGCCAAAATCCGCGTACGGATAGCCGTTTTTATCGGCTTTGGCGACGAGCTCGTCCCAGCTTTGGCGCAGGACTACAAATCCCGGCGTCGTGTTTTCTCCGTTTTCGTACGCTTTGGAAATCGCCCTGGCGACATCGTGCGCCTCGTACAAAAATTCGCTTTCCCCGGGCATCAGCGGCCTGGACAAGTCGTGAAGCCGCTTGTTGGCCGTATACGCCATGTACGAATACCGGTTGGCGGCGTATCGGATGGACTGGCCGTTTTCTACAAGCGCGAGCCCCCAAAACAAAAGCAGCCCCGCCACAAAAAACGAATACACGATCCACGCGCGCGGATTGCGAACGAGCTTGCGCAACTCATACGTCATAACCCGCCTCCTGGAACTCGTTGTACACGGCTTCCAAATCGTGACGCGATGGCTCGATACCGACGACGCGGACTCGATGCGTCCGTTCGATTGCCGCGAGCCGGTCCGTCAGATTGCCACCATCCAAATCGAAACGATACGTCCCGGATTCGAGCGTCGTCAAGCCTTCCGGGTTCGCGATTGGACGATTCGTGCGAATGACATACGACGTCGTTTTTCCTTCCAACGGCAAATCGTAAATTCTTCCTTCCTTGAGACCGACGATGCGGTCGCACATCTTCTCGATTTCCGCCAGCTGGTGGCTCGACACGAGAATCGCCATCTTTTCCTTGCGGGCAAGCGCCTTGAGCTCGGCGCGAAGCGCCTGCACGCCCTGGGCGTCCAATCCATTCATTGGCTCGTCCAGCAAAAGCACCCGCGGCTTTTTCAACAGCGCGATGGCCAAGGCGAGCCGCTGCTTCATCCCCATGGAATACGTTTCCACCCGGCATTTCAAAGCGCCTTGGAGGCCGGAAAACGCCTCCATGTTGGCGATCCGGGACTTTTCGACGTGGTTGAGCGCGGCAAACAGCCGCAAGTTGTCGCGGCCGCTCATCGTTTCAAACAGCGCGGGATCCTCGATTTGCGCAGCGATGCGTCGCAAAGCCGCTTCCCGTTGGGTGACGATGTTTTTGACGTCGACCTCGATCGTTCCGCCTTGGGGCTGAAGCAAGCCGACCACGCATTTCATCGTCGTCGATTTTCCGGCGCCGTTGCGGCCGACAAAGCCCACGATTTCCCCTTCTTTCAGCGAAAACGACACGTCGGACAAAATTTCCCTGTGTTTAAACGCCTTGCGCAAATGCGATACTTTCAAAACAGTTTTCATGCGTTTTCTGCTACTCAAAATGTGTCTAAACATACTCAAACACATCGAGAATTGAAATCCTCACGGATATTTCTTACTGCTTCTTCGTGTATGCTTTTATGTTCCGTAAGCGGCAACACTACTCACAAGTTCTTGTACACTCCACAGTCGTAAATTCCCGAATCAGCCTTCGGTACATACCTACATTTGCTTGTTCGTTATGCAATGGTGTAGGTTGTTGCATCTCTTAAATTAAGACTTGCATTGAGATCTCTGTTTTCAACATAACCACATTGGCAGCGGAACACTCGATCTGAAAGTTTTAAATCTTTCTTGATACTTCCGCAGCAGTGGCACATTTTCGATGATGGATACCACCTGTCAGCGATCCTCAATTCAATGCCTCTTTCTTTGCATTTCGCTTCCAGTTTGACTCTAAACTCATAAAACTTTTGGGAAGCAACTGCTTTTAATAAATGCTTGTTCTTCATCATCCCGGTTACATTTAAATCTTCTACAGTAATATAAGATGGCTTGGTT
>ERZ778513.1027-NODE-1027-length-18845-cov-14.330867_pt1 | contig 18845 bp, 15 predicted proteins | sample MGYA00510345_ERZ778513 | MGnify/ENA primary metagenome ERZ778513 (study PRJEB29527, sample SAMN07138966) | mouse gut metagenome | material: feces | host: mouse | place: China:Nanjing | collected 2016-01-25 ... | reverse complement strand
CCACCTCATAATATTTTTACATATTATATCAAAAAAACTTTTCAAAATCAAAATATTTTATATTCTTTAAAAATATAAAATATTCAGACTGTAGACAAACTGCTTCAAAAGTTCATGCCACGAAGCAGTTTTGCCTACTTTTGGGTTCAAATTCAACACTATACATATATTTTCTAAAATAGAGTGTAACAGGAGGATTATTCCTCCACTTCCAATTCGCTATTTTTTTCAGATTCATGCAGCTAAATAAGAGGCTCAGCTCCATTTTTACTTTTGCCAGCCCCCTATACTGGGTATATCTCATTCCATGTTTCTCCTTGGCATCCGCGAAAACTCTTTCTATGATTTCCTTACGTTTCTGGTATATTTCCTTTATTCCTATGGTATGGCGTATGTCCTCTGCCTCTTTCATATAGTTTTCCCATATATGCCTTGTTACCACTTTTGTATGGTTTGCACTTTCTGTACACTGGTTTCTACAGGAACATCCCGCACATTTCCTGCTGTCGCTTTTATATTCTCGGTATCCCTCCCTGTTCGTTGTGCTGTACCTTAGTATCTCATTGTTCGGACAGATGTAACAGTCGTAGTACTCATCGTACACATATTCATTCTTCCTGAAAAATCCTGCTTTGGTCATTGGGCGTTTGTATGGTACTACTGGTATTTTTCTGTCTATGGTCAGACGGCGCATAATTGCTGGTATTTTATAACCAGCATCCATCACATAGTATTTCGTTTCCTTCAGTTCTTTGAGTCTCTTATACAGTTCCCAGAATGATACACTGTCATGCACATTTCCACCAGTTACCTAAAAGTCCAGTACAAATCCGTGTCTGTCACAGCAGGTATTGGATGCATATGCAAAAACCTGTTTGTGTTCTCCCTTGTGGAAATATCCGCTCTCTGGGTCAGTAGTGCTCCCTTTCTGGTGAATCGTTTCTGGTTCTGTGTCACGTTCCTTCAGGGGTTTTTTATCATGAATCTGCCTGTCCTGTGTTATTTCTTTCTGTAATTCCCCTTCGTATTCGCGTGCCGCTTTTTCTATTACCTCATCCCTGTATTTATGGTTATTTGCATTTGCCTTGATATGTGTCCCGTCTATAAAAAGCTTTTCCTTATCAATAAAACCATTTTCGTAAGCTTCTTCAAGGACACGCTTAAAAATCTGCTCGAACAGGTCTGAATCCTTAAATCTTCTTGTATAGTTTTTGCCAAATGTTGAAAAGTGGGGAATTGTTTCATGCATTCCATAGCCCAGATACCAGCGGTAGGCAAAATTTACCTCTATTTCCCCGATGGTTTTTCTCATGGAAGAAATGCCAAAGACATACTGGATAAAGATAATCTTTACAAGTACAACAGGGTCTATGCTTTCACGCCCATATGGTTTATATAAATCTTTTACAACATCATAAATAAAAGAGAAATCCATTGCTGCATCCAGTTTTCTTACAAGATGGTCAGATGGAACAAGGTCTTCAAGACTGACCAATTCTATTTGTGTGCGTTCACTGGTGTTTTTTATTCCCATCATACGTTCATTCCCCCAACTTTATAATATATACATTATACCAGTAAAATCATTAAATAAAAAGTAGACAACCAACTTTTTTGAGGTTAGTTGTCTACAGTCTGAATATTTTATATTCTTTAAAGAATATAAAATATTTTAACATTTACCTCTAATTATAGACACCCCAAAACATATTCATCATGACCTTTTATATCTTCTACTGCCTGTCTTACAGTAAAGGTTTTATTATGTTGATGGTAATATTCAACCTTATCAGAATGCTTATGGTAAAGGTATATCTTTCTTTTCCCTTTATTAAGCCGTTTCTGAATTATCCAGCAATGCTTTGTATTCTTACTTATAACCTCTATAAATCCCTCCGTTTCCCTAATTACTTTAAAATATGCCTTATCTATGAAGCTTTTTTCTGTATTTGTAAACAAATTGCACCTCTTTTTATACTATTTTTAGTAAAACTGTAACAGGAATATCTAAGTTTTTCTGATTGATGTACCTGCTTTGTGACCTATTAGAATAATACTCATTTTTACCAGAATAGTCAAACTGAAATATAGGGAATATTGTTGCTTGTGTTATGTCGGTAAGTTGTTTATCGTCTATTGAGCTGTAAGCAAGTTCGCAAATCCGCCCTTCATAGGTTGTGTTGGTAAGTTGTTTATCGTGTATGCCCTGTGTTAAGTGCCTGCAACATATCGATTGCTTCACTCCCACGCACTTCGCCAATTATCAAACGATCTGGGCGCATCCGAAGACTTGATTTGAGTAAATCTCGAATTGTAATTTCTCGTGCACCATCCATATTGGCATTCCTTGTCTCAAGTCGCACCAAATTTGGTATATCCTGAAGTTGCAGTTCTGCTGAATCCTCTATTGTAATCACACGTTCGGTCCTAGGAATGTAATGTGACAGCGCATTAAGAAATGTTGTTTTTCCCGAACCTGTTCCACCACTAATAAAAATGTTATATCCGGCAATTACCAGCTTCTCAAGCACTGTAGCAGCATCTTCGCTAAGAGAGCCAAAACGGATTAGATCTTGCATAGAAATTGGATGCTCTGGAAAGCGTCGAATTGTAATAATGGGTCCATTTAATGCCACTGGTGCAAGTACGATATTAACGCGCGAACCATTTTCCAATCTTGCATCCGCGATTGGTAGTGCTTCGTTAACTACTCTATTACATTTTGCTACAATTTGTTGGATAACATTTTCCAGTTTTTCTTGTGTCTCAAAATGTTTATCCCATTTATAAATACACCCTGCTTTCTCCACAAAAATATTATCTGTTCCATTCACCATAATCTCTGTGACATCATCACTATCCACCAATTCCTGAAGCACATCTAATTTCCTAATTGCATAAAATACACTTTTGCCAAGCTCCTGTCGCTGCGCCAGTGACAGCGCATATTTTCTTCCCATCTGCACAACAAGTGTGTCAATCATATCCTGAATTTCAGAGTCTTCTACTTCCCTTGACAAATCAATTTTCTGTCGAACTATGTTGCTAATTTGTTCTCGACACTCCTCATATCTATCCAAATCACCCACGCTTGTCTAAAACTCCCTTCATTCGGATTCCAACAGGAGAAGATGTTAACTTTTCTAGGCTTCTACACTGCTCGTCCCAATTTGCAGGCAATGTAACTTCTATAATTTGTTCCAAAATTCTACTGCGTTCTTTTGCTTGCAAAAGTTTCTTAAAGTGTGTCAGCATTGCCTGCGCATAAATTGTTGTGTTGTCTGTCAAAAGATAGATCGTTTCACATTTCTCAAGCATATCGTAAAATCCCTGACAGACTTCCGATAAATCTAATATAATCCAATCATAGTCACTGCTGTATAAGAGCAAATTTAAAAATTGTTCCCAGTCGTCGCGACTTATCGCAAGTAAGTCTGCGTAATCCAACGCTGGTGGAAGATAATCCACACCGTGAATACAACGCTTTAGACTATCAAGTTTATAGGACAACTTATCAGAATGGTTGAGCACGAAATACATAAAATCAGTGATATCTGATTCATAGTTTGTCTGCATAAGTTCTTCAAATCCGGCAAATGGAAGGAGATTAATATACAATACTTGATTCCCTTGGTCAGCCAATAACTCTGCTGTACAAAGCGCTGCGATACTCTGTCCTTTTTGTCTGTCTGGCGCATAAAAACTAATCAGTGAAGTTTTATTTTTGCTACATCTATTGGTTGCAGTACAATTGTCATCCAGCGCAAATTCTGCGAGCACCTGCGCAATCATACGCTCCATAGATTGATATTTTGCCACAGTACAATATTCAGTAATTCCTTTTGTTCCATCCTCTTGCAAAATATATATCTTTGCCGCATCAATTTTTGCGACATTTGTATCATAAATATCTTCACCGACAAGCAAAATTTCAAATGGTCCTTCTTTATTTGCTTCCAATGCTTTGTTTACTGTATCAAAAATAAGAACTGTAAAATCTGCTAAATTTCTTTTTAATAAATATGCTTGCAACATTCTCAGATATTCTTGGTCTTTATCACAGATAGCAAACCTTTTTGTACCCATTTGTCCACCCCCCTTCTAATAAATTTCAATGCACAGTAGCAACAGACTTATAAATGCTGGAACAGAAAGACGTATCATACTTTTTTTCTGTGCCTTATCCACTTGATAGGTATCAACTACCCCTGTTAGAGCAACTTTTCTAACATATTGCCCAAGATAATAAAGGCGTGCTCTACTCTCTGTATACAGGACCATTTTAAAAATAGACATTACGGCTGCCAAAAGCATTGATACTAACAAGTAATACAGGAATTGTTCTCCTCTAATATAACATGCAGTCATCATAAAGAGTTTGACATCACCTGCCCCTAGTGCTTTCAATAAATAAAAGGGATACAAGAACAGAAAAACCGCAGTCACCGTTCCCAGTAAAGTAACCAATTCTGTCATTGAATTATTTACACTTGTCAAAACTAATCCTGCTATCATACCAATCACAATACATACGTTTGGTATTCGGTAAAACCGCCAATCCATAAAAATGGCAACACAAAACACACCTATGAGAATTCCCATATTTCACATCCTTTCAATTTATATTTTTTGTTATGGAATACTTTGCACTATTTGATAAAATCTGCAAAGTTCTGCGCTCCAGAAACGGAACAGTTATGATTATATCGAATTTAAAAATATTGTCCACTCGAAATGTAAAAATTAGCACAACTATTTTTTTATTGTATATTTTTACTATATTTAGGAGATAATATTATTATGTTCTTGTATGTTTTATACTTATATTTTGTTGGAATTTTTACATTACGAAATTTTGCGAAATAATTATCTTGCAAATACAAAAGCTATTTATGCATAATTTTTCCTTTTTGTGACTATACTATCTCATATAAAGTAATACAGAAAGGACATCCCTATGAAAACATATTTCAGTCTGAAAGGTATACTTAATCCTGTCGGTAATGCACAGACGCAGCCACGGACACCGCGCGATATGCTGCTTGATGATATTCGCAAAACGCAGTGCGCATTAGAAACCGCATACTCTGGTTTTGATAATGTAACAGATCCTGACCTGATAGACTGTTATATCTATGAAGTAAATTCCGCGCTGAAACGTTATCGTTTTCTATTGCAACAGGCAGAACGGATGCAACTTTATGAGGAGTCCCCTATGGACTCCTCTGACTGCTATGACAGCGAATCGCTAGTGCACCAACCAATGATGAATGCATAAAATAAAAAACGCAGTTTTCTGCGTTTTTTATTTTATGTGCAAATTTGTGTACTAGAAGCAAATTGCTAATGCGACACACAAATCGCATTTCAAAATCTTTTACACACAATATCCTCTTGCGCTAGAATAGTTCATTAAATTCTCATTGACATCTGTTCTGCCATAAGTAAATCCTGCATAAACATCTTGCGTGTTTTGCATAAGTGGTTTGGAATCATCTTTTTTGCTGACAGTTTGATAGGCATCTCGCAATTTTTTAAACATCTTCACAACATCTTGGATTCGATTTGCTGCCAACTCTCTATCTGCAAATATATAGAGGGCAAACAGATTTTTTGATAAATCATAAGCAAAATCCAAGCTATTTCTCAATTCGGAAATACAATTTCTAGCACATTGTACAGCTTTTTTATACTCCTGATCACAGCCAATTTCCTGTGCTACTGTCGCATCTTTCAAATATGTCAGCGTCATATCATACAAAATCACGATCAACTGTGTGCGGTTTGCCTGTGTAATGCGTCTTGTAAAAATCTGTTTCATCTCTCTTGTCATATTGATACCTGACCTTTCAAACGTTATTTATACGCACAATAAAGTTCATTTATTATGCGTATTACACAGCCGCGAAGTAATATATTTTCCATCTAAAAAATTTTCAGATAAGATTTTTCAGATGGCGGCTGCGTGCAGCACCTTATACTGAACAGTCAGTTTTTAACTGCCAGTATATCATCCTTTATTGTAAGAGCTGTAATACTTGTTGTGGTCTCTCATTTGCCTGTGCCAGCATGGAAGTGGATGCCTGTACAAGTACCTGTACAGTTGAGTACTCTGTCATCTCTGTTGCCATATCCACGTCCATAATACGAGAGTAAGCGGAAGTAATATTTTCTTCTGAAGTATCCAAATTGGTAATTGTGTGCTCTAAACGGTTCGCATACGCGCCAATTTTTGCGCGGACAGACGAGAGCTGATTGATTGCGTCACCAATCATATCAATGGAAAGTCTTGCAGACTCCTCTGTGGTAAGATCCACTTTGTCAAGACCAAGATCTTCTGCTGTGAGTGCTGGAAATTCTAGTTCCATATACTGCCCTTCATTTGCACCAACCTGCACAATCATTGCACCCATACCTGTCACATCAAGCGTAATGCAATCCTCTACCGTTCCTTTTCCAATCTCATATTTTGTTCGCGTTGTCATGGTCTCAGAATACTTATAGTCCTCTAACTTTTTCTGCGTTTCCATTAAAACACCGTGCTCATTCTGTTCTTGATATAGTGAAAAAGCTGCTTCAATCGACTCCTTCTCATTTGTTTTTCCATCTGTAGCTGTATATTTAATTGAAAAGTTTCCTGGTGGTGGTGTTTCACTATATTTTACTTCTTCAATATCGATACTGCATCCAGGATTTTTCTCTTTAAAATACTCCACAAAATCGTCTCTTAATCCCCTACCCTTATCATCTTTAAAATCAGTATAAATTTGAGCACTTCCATCATTTAATGAATTTCCATTAGAATCGACATTATTGAAGAAATTAATTTCACTGATATCATAACGCTTTCCATTAGGACCTGTCACAGCAATATTTCTATAAGTAGTAACCGCACTATACGAAGTTGTGGTAACTGTCGAACTACTTCCTGTAATAGTCTTATCATATTCTTTCTTAATACTTGCTACCCCAGTAGTGGTTCCTGTAGGAAGTGTGACCGTATTAGATACAGTGGAGGTGGTCACTTCTCCAAGTGGCTCTCTATCGTTTACTTTTATCTTAATTTCAAAATCATTTTGTGCCTTAATAACAATATTTTCGTCTTCAATTAGCACTTTAGAACCATCTGGAAATGCTTTAATTTGGTCAATCGATGTATAATTGCCAATTGATGCACTCGTTACAAGAGAATTAAGCACATTGTCTTTCTCATTATCCACTTCATATCGCTCATTTTGCGTGACACTTACTTTTGAGGAACTATAGGAAACATTTACTACTTTTCCATCTGTGTCTTTTTGCTCTATTTCCTCTACTTTATATTTTGTCGTTGTATCTTCATAATGATAATAAGTCAGCTTTCCAATCGCGTAGGTTCCACTTGCCACACCCTCCGAATAAGATTTTACCTTAATATTTTCTGCATTTGTATAGGATTTAAATGCAAAACTACCATCAAGTAAGCTTTGGGCATTAAACTGTGTCGTACTTGCAATTCTGTCTATCTCGCCAACTAACTGGTCTATTTCCTTTTGAATCATTTCTCGATCTGACTCGGCATTTGTTCCATTTGCAGATTGAATCGCAAGTTCATTCATTCGCTGCATAATATCATGCATTTCTGCCATAGCACCATCGGCGGTATTAACAATAGAAAGGCCGTCATTTGCATTTCTGTTTGCCTGTTGTAAACTCCGAATCTGCGCATTCATTTTCCTTGCGATTGCTAGACCAGCCGCATTGTCCGCAGCACTACTAATCTTATAACCACTCGATAGCTTCTGCGTGGAAGCCGCCACTCTTTTATCATTATTATTCAAAGCATTTCTTGCTATAATTGATGAAACATTGTAATTAATTCTCATGCATTATTTCTCCATTTCTATATGTCCTTAAGCGCTGTCAAGAATGCTTTTGCAGTCTGATACAGCTCTCCTGTGGAGGCTTTATTTGCGCTCCGATCCTGTCCAAATTTGCTCAAATCAACGGATTTTGCATGCACTACACTAATCTGTGTCTGCCGTGTTCCATTGCTGCCAAGCTCCTGTTTTACTGCCTGTTCTAACTGTTTTAAAGCCGTCTTTTCCGACTGATTTTCATACACAATCATTCCTGAAACACGATCTTGTGTGACATCAAATTCCGCTGCTACTCTGCCAAGGCGCTCTGTGTCAAGCGTCACCGCCACTTTTCCAGTCTGTGATGCATTGTGATAAATCTTTAGATTGACAGAAGTGATCTCACCTTTAATGTTCATGGGAATCTCATAATTTTCTTCCCTTGCCATATTTCCTGCTAAAGCGAGTCCTTTGTACAAAGCTTTTGCAGCCTTGAGGTCAATCTGCGCGTTTCCGCCATCATAAATCATATGTTCGACCGCTTTGTTTGCCTCACGAATAATTTCCTGATAAGATGCCGACGCCTGCCCTGCCTCTGTCATATGTTCTACAAAATTATCTGCCTGTCTTAACACATCATTTTCAATCTGCTCTGTATCCGCCGTGTCGTTGGTCTCTTCTGCGTCCAATATTGTTTCAGGATTTTTATTTATCACTTGACGAAACAGTGAACCGCGCTCAAAGAGGAGCATAGACGCTGCCTGAATATTGTCAATACTAATAGGCTGACCATATGCAATTAACGCATCAATCACCTGCTCATCAATCTGTTCCACTGTCTGCATATCTTTCCGAAATTCCTTGTGATTGTCTTCCCGCTCTTGTGCCGCCTGCACACTATTTTCTGACACGCGTGTCATTTTTATAGTGTCTGCAAACTGCTCAATTGTTGTATTGCCTGTGATTTCTTTAGACTTTAACGCATTGTAATCCGTTTTGTCTGCAAGCACATCATTAATTTCTCCAGAAAGTCTTGCATAATATTTTTCCTGTGTACTCTGACCTGCATTCTGCTCGTTAGTTCCATTGTCCGCAGTACTCTGATAACCTGCATTTATTTGCGCGTCAATGGCCTTGCCCTTTGTAATTAGATTCTCTAGCCCGCCAAAACCATCATCCACGTGGACATCCATATTTTTTCCAGATGCAGTCCGTACTGCCGAGAGCATATTTTTAAAATTCATCTGTGCTCCTGACGCGACAAGACTTCCAATCACTGCGCCATCCGATTTCTCAATCTGGCGGAACATACGATAAATACCAATATACGCCTCACGTTCCTCTGTGCTAATACTGCCTGCCCTGTCAAGACGCTGCAAAAATTTAGAGTATTTTTCGGTATCTGCCACGGGATCAGAATCCCTGTTATCCAGATATGCTTCCAGTTCTTCCATTGTCATTTCTAGTGGATTTTTCTGTTCCCGTATCATCTGAAGCGTTGCTGCGGGAGTCATTCTGCCAATCACACCAGTCACCTGACTGTCTGCTGCCTTTATAGCATTTATATTATCATTGTTAATCTGCATTCGATTATAGCCAAGAATCCGAACTGCACGTCGATTCTCCTCGTTTGTCTCCAATCCCAAATCAGAGAGAATATCATCTATATTTCTAAACGCCTTACTAATCTTATCCCCTAAATCTTTGCGCGGTTCTGTCATCAGCGTCTCATATGCAACGGAAGCTTTTTCCTGCTGATTTGGATTCTGTTGATTCTGTCCACCAAGCTGATTTTGAAGTTCTTTGCCCGCCTCGTGAATATGCAATAGCGTGCTTCCAGATATCTTTGACAATAATTTTCCAAGAACCGCTGCCGGCATATCTGCCAGCTCTTTTGTTGTCTCTAATGTTTCTTCAAATAACAATGCACGCTGCGTATTTTCCTCTGCATTTTCTCCTTGAAAGAGAACTGCCTTCATATGTTCTTCCGCTGTCTTTAACGCCTCTACCAACTTTGACAATTCTGTTGTATCAATAGAAATTCCAGATTTTAACAGATGCCTGTTTGCTTCCTCTGTCATCATAAGGCGGATTTCTTCAAGCTGTCTTCTTGCTTGCATTTCTTTTAATTCTGTCTCAGAAGGAAGATTTGTAGCATCTGTAATATCCTCCTCTGTTTTTGTCTTAGAATCAGCTTGACTGTCAATCTGTTTCTGTGCTTCTGTCAAATTTTTAAGATTCATCTCTTTTCCAGATATGGCCGTCTCATGCACCGCCGCATCTGTAATCTGATCTGTCTGCTCCTTTATCTCATGCGCACGAATTGCAATGGAGGTTTCACCTGTCATATTTGCATCTTCTGGTGCCTTTCCATTCTCCATAGCAGTGACACACAAGTCTGCAATATTCTCTTGTTCCATTGGAAAAGAAAGATTTTTTAATGCAGTTAGTTTTTCAAGATTCTGTGCAGTCAATTCAATCCCAGAGGCTACCAACCACTTTGCATTTTCTATTGCCTGTGCCTTTGTGTTCGCATCGGTATCCAACCCTGCTTCCTGCACCACAGTTTCTATACTTCCCTTTAAATTTTCCCAGTTAATACTGTCTGCTTTCTTTGCATAGTATTTTCCATAGTTTCCTGTGCCTTCACTGTAATAACCTTGGGACTGCTGGATATTACCCGCGCTGGAATACTGCGCTTTGTACAAATTCTCTATTGTAGGCGCCTTTCCATTTACAATTAAGTATTTGATAGCATCCTCTGTCAACCCATCAATACTGTCCGCTTTCAAAACTGCCTCGACAAGTTCTGCAATATTCTCATTGGTGACAGGCATGTCGCTTTTCTGCAATGCGTCAGAAAGTTTCCCTACTAATTTATTGATTAGCGCACCAGCGTCTGATCTACTTCCCACAATCTGCTCGACTGTTTCTAAATCTAAATCATCATTGTATCCTGCTACTTCCACTCCTGCCTGCGCCAGTGTTACCTTAATCTTATCTACAAGGGTGACATATGTCTCTACATCAACGCTTCCTGGCGTAAAACCTTCCTCCTGCATCTTCTGCAAGTCTTCCTCGGAAACGCAACTGGACATCACTATCATAAAGTCTTTTTTGGATTGCGTATTTGCATTGGCTGCCTGCTGCATAATATCATCTGTAGTCATTCCATGACTTCCATATGCTTCGTTATCCATAACTTTATCAGCGATGTCCAGTGTATATCCGCTTCTGGATACTTTTCCCGTACCCGTCGCGGCTGGTTTATATGTAGTTGTAGTTGATTCAGTATTCACTGATACAGAAGGAGTATAATTTGTGTCAACAGTAAAATTCATACACATTCCCTACTCTTTCTGTCAGCCCTATTTATTATGTGCCAAATTAGCACAGTCTTTTTTCTTATACTATATCTTATCAGAAGTTTCTCTCTACTTCTGATAAAAGGCGCTGTTCTTTGCGCCGTTAATCGACTATAAGAAGCTGCTCTTGCTTCTTATAGTATATGTCGGAATATTCTGTAAAAAACTTAAGAGCATTCCGCGCAAGTTTTTATGAGATCCGCTTAAATTCCCACTTTCCTTTATGATAACGCACCATGGTGACAATGCCAGTCAACGCCCAAGTCAATCCCGTTGTAAAGAAAATTCCCCACACACCAATAAATGGAATCTTTGTCAGTGGAACTGCAAAACCAACACGTCCAGCTACTTCCATCAACCCATTAACCATAGCAAACGCTGCGTCACCAGCACCATTTAACACACTTCTTGCCACATAAATCATACCTAGAAAAAAGTAAAACCAACTAGTGATAGAAAGTCCTTTTGCACCGATTGCGATAACTTCTGGGTCTGTCACAAACACGCCCACAATCTGTTCGCCCAATAGCTGACATGGGATAAACATCACAATGCTAAATGCCATCACACTACGCACAGCAGCCCGATATCCTTGCTTAACACGGTCAATCTTTCCAGCACCAATATTCTGTCCTGTGTAGGTAGTAATCGCTGCTCCAAGTGAGTTGTACGGCTGTTGTACAAGCTGTTCTATTCGTCCAAGGGCGGTGTTGGCCGCAACTACATTTTCGCCAAATCCATTGACTACTTTCTGTAAAAAAATGCAGGAAAAAGCAATTAACGCATTCTGTAATGCAATAGGAAGCCCCAATGTAAAACAACGTGAAATAATATCTTTTCGCACAGAACGATTTTCTCTTTTAATATGAAAATACGGAATTTTGTATAACGCATATGCGAAAGCTCCGGCCGCTGCAGTAAGCTGTGCAATAACTGTCGCAAGTGCCACACCAAACACAGACCACTGAAATACAATTACAAACAATAAATCAAGCCCAATATTGATAAAACATGCAACCACCATAAAATACAGTGGTGTTTTGGAATCCCCAAGCGCACGCAACACGGAAGCCACACCATTATATGCCGCAATGGCAAGTATTCCTGCGCAAGATACACGCATATAAATCACGGCATCTTCGAGAATAATCTGAGGCGTATCAAGCGCTACTAATACCCATCGCGCTGTAGCAATACCTATGAATCCCATCAAAAAAGAAACTGCTGCCAAAAGATATAGGCCATTAATAATACTTTTTTCTACCATGTCCATGCGGTCTGCGCCAAAATACTGCGATACCACGACACCTACACCCGCTGAAATGCCAAAACTCATAGCAAAAAACAAAAAATTCAAAGACCCTGTTGCACCTACAGCCGCCAGCGCATTGGAGCCTACAAACCTTCCTACTACAATGGAATCCACCATGTTATAAAACTGCTGAAATAAATTTCCGATTAGCATCGGAATTGTAAATTTGAGAAGAAGCCGAGAAGGACTTCCTTCTGTCATGCTAAAAACTGCTTTCTTTTCCATAATTTTCCCCTCTGATTTTATATCTATTTTTATCTCGAAATGCTATCATATCACGATTATAAAATAAATCAATGGGGTATTTTAAATTAAATTACTTTTTACAAATTTGGTATCGAATTGTACAAAAAGAATCCGATAGATTACTTGTAATACAATAAGTTTCATACAAGTAATCTATCGGACTACAACCACAAAGATAGAAAAGAATTATTGTCTCTAACAAGACACATCAACGGATACATTGCACTTACCCTTGCGCGTCTCGCCAGATATCTCTACAAATTGAAATCTTCCAAAACCACGCACAGACACTTTGTCTCCCGATTTTAACTGCCCGCTATTATTCTCATTTAATCGACCATTTATAAAAATTTTCTTTGACCGAAAAAGTTCCACACTCTCACTTCTTGACAAATTATAAATCTTTGCAATAATACTATCTGCGCGCACTGTATTCACTTGCACAGTCCTGCGTTCAATTTTTGTAATTGTACTCTCTGGTATATTTACTGCGCGCAAACACTTGACATTTGTATGTCGAACCTTATCCAAATTTTCCATAATATAAGGTGCCATCTTATCCATACAAAATAAAAATGCATGTTTCCCCTCAATAATAATATCGCCAAGTGTGTTGCGCTCAATCCCTAAGTTCATTAGTGCCCCCAGATAATCTCTATGACCAAGATCCTCACCAAACTTTCCGACAAGCGGCACAATCTCAATACACAGGATTGGAAATGCCTTTTCATATCCACAAAATTCCTCGTTTCCAAAACGTAACATGACACGCTCACAGTCCGCTGTCCCACCAAATATAGTGACTGGCACATAGGACAACTCTCGCTCCATACGATAATACAAATCAAGCTCCGCTGCTGTCAAAAAACTTGTGAAAAAATATTGATTATTCTGATATGCTCTGTCCGCAAGCTCCTTTAAACGCTTACAAAAAAGTATTTCCTCAGAGTCCATATAAATCCCCCTTATTGCTCCAACGTTTGCAAGTAATCTCTATCCCACAAAAGAATCTTTCGCTTTTGCGTCGTATTTATTGCAAATTTGGCAAAAACTGGTTTGTCTGTGCGTTCATTTGTACTTCCATGACCACTACTCACGCTTTCTTTATAGCTCTTTATTCCCTAATTTTCTCTAATTCTCTTGCCAATTTACATCTATCTTTTATCTGGTTAATCTCAGACATTAACACCGTTTTTAATTCATTGACCATCTCGTCACTCTCGGAAGCCTTAAAACTTTTTACTAGCACGCCAAAATCTGTCTGTTCCTGCCCATCGCCCAAATCATCTGGTGTCAGGACAATCACTTTTGTGACAGGACGCATATTGAGTAACTCCCCTATTCCACCAAACAAAATGCGTGAACGAGCATTATTATAGTAGGCTTCCAATTGACCTCTGCTCGAACGTGGAGAATTTTCTGTCCAAAAAGAATTGAGTTTTCTATATTTACACTCAATAATAATCGTTCCAAGATACCACTGTTCTTGTATGTCATAAATATGAACTAGCAAATCTGGTCTGTTATGATTTCGATAATCGCTGTGATGCCTTGCCATATACAATGGTTGTTCCAGAGAAGTATCTTCCTGCTTTAGCGGAAGACAGATATCATAAATTACTTCCAATCGCAAATCATTCTTTTCAAATCGTATCGTCTTTCCCACATCGAGAAGCGGAAGCAAAGTTCTATCTGCATCGGCGTTGCTTACTTCATCTGGCACGAAGGCATACTCTGACATCAAAATTCTACAGATTTTAAGATAACACCACATTTCATACATATAACTACTAGATTTCCACGTATAAGAAAATTCTGTAGTCAGCCCCAAATCAATTTCGTCTCGTTTTAAATCAAGATGCATTTGGTACAAAAGGCTGTATCTGGAATCCAAAATCAATGCATGTGGAATATATGGGTCCCGCAAATCTTGTACTGACGTATACCATTTCTGAGATTTCAATATCGCTGTCATTTTCCGTAGCCGCACTGCTCTACTTTTAAATTCCTCCAAATTAGTTTTCCACGATATTCTACTTTGTGAAGCACTTCCATCCATTTCGTCAATCAGATTGATAAACTGTTCCAACTTTTTCTCATAATCCAAAATAATTCTCTTTAAGATACGATTTTCTTGAATATCATAATTTACTGTCTTCACTGGAATTTTATAGGTTGGTTCTGAACCAGACCGCACTGCAAATCTTCTGACTGTCTCTGCATCAAAACTGTAGTTCTCCCCTTCATTCCGGGACACATTTTCATAGACTGTGATAATCTCGCTTCTTGGATTGCTAGAGATATCTGTTAGCGTCATCATAACCTTATTGGAATACTTTCGCATCACCAAAAAATTATGAATCACTTTGGGCGGAATATTTTCATGATTGTTTCCCATACCAATGCTGCGACGTACAATATCCTGTGACAAATCACGAATCTCACGTTCAAGATCGTTTCGCATCATCTGCCACTCTCCAATTGCAATTGGTTTCGGAAGAATCTGCAACGTCCCATAATACCATTCTTTCTGGCACAACACAGCAATCCGAAAAGTATCCACACACAAAGCATCGTACCCCTTACTGCTTCTATACAATGCAAAGCAATCTGTAGAGACCATTCTGTATTTTCTGCCATAGTGATCTTCTTTGATATACAAGTCATCTGCTGGTATCATATTTAACGCATCCAAATACAATCGTGCCTCTGGGTCTTCTGCATTAAAATACAAATCCATATCTTCATTTTCTTCCACGGACAGTGTAATTATATTGTCCCTCCAAATGTTTTGTTCTTCCTTGCAAAACACCCTTGCTTCTTGGATTGTCTCTATTGGATATTTCTGTATCAATTTGAGCGTAAACGGCAGATCAGATACAATATCCATATGCTTTCAGCTCCTTCTGTTTCTGTGTAATCATTTCCCTGCACTTTTCAAAATTTGACAGGTCCTGATACTGGTCAAAAATGCGCTCAAAATTGTTGGTACTGTTCTTGTCCAAAATTGCCCCCAACTGGCTCTCTGGTCCCCGCACCTTGGTCAACACACGCTGAACTACTTGATAGTCAAGTGCTGTTCTTTGATCAAAATTATCAATAACCTCCTGTGGAAGATTGTTAATGTAAGTCTCTATTGATTTCACAATGCGTGGCCCAATTCCATACTTTGTACTTGCACACTGCATCAACTGATGAATATCCCACAACAACTCATGCAGGCGGTCTGCGTGATTTGCTGGTCCCTTTACCAAAAGTCTTGCATAATCGTCGGAAGACCATATTATTGGGCGCTTTGTCGCATAAGGTTTATCTTTCCATTCTGTGGCATAATTAAGCACATTCAATTGAATTACATTGGCCCGGTCCAACACTTTGTCCGAAAAATGATAGGTTGACTCATCCACATTGACTGTTCCCACAAAACGGATATTGTCCCCAATCTTAATTTTATAGGGATAATCCTTAGAATTGTATAATCTGCCAATATACTGTTCATCATACAATTGTAATTCTCGCTTCTGTCGCTCAAGAATTGATAAAAACTGACTAAAATAATGTTCTACTCTTGCCAAATTCATCTCATCAAAGCAAACTAGATACATCTTATCTGAATTGTTCTGTGCACTGACAAGCAAATCGACAAATCCCGTATCTGATGGTCTGTATACCATATGCACCAAATCAACATACCCAAGTAAATCTGCATCGTCATTCCATGATGGCCGCACTGGGATTACCAAGAGTCTATCTTCAATGCCCAGTGCTTTTGCATAAACTTCTACCAACTGAGACTTTCCAGTACCACTCAAACCAGATAAAATCACAAGACTGCTGCATTTAATTGCTGTGTGTACATTGACAAAATCCCGCATACTATAATAAAGTCCATCCCGCTGGCTGTGATAATCCATTGATTGGATAATCATCTCATCTATTTTTTCTGTAATATCAATCTCAATCAGTTTCTCATTGCTAAATTCATTCACTTCTCGTATATCTGTTGACGCAGTAATTTCAGTCTTCTCCGCAACACTCTTTCCCGCTTTCTTCCGCGCAACAGAATCCTTTAAAATTGCATCCTCAATATCTTTATAAATCGCTTCTGGCACAAAGATAATTGTTGGATTCGCATTCATATCATACACAACAAACTTAATGTAATCGCTAATATTAACTTTAAAAATATCACTTCCTTCCAATATGATTCCGCCTAGCGAATCATATGTGATATCCGTAATTCCTCCAATCGCATAGAGTTTTCCTTCCATGTCTTTCCAGACTACAAAAGAAGGCTTGAACGAATCTAAGTCATATCCGTACAGACTGCCTACTGAGCGCTTCTCATATATGTAATTTTGAAATTCTCCAAGACTTGCATAGTCCCGCCACAGATTAAAACGTTGTTTGCTGCACCAGTCCATAATAATCCTGTCGCCTTCTGCCGCAAAAACAGGAACTGCATAAAACCGCATATTGATATCAAATGCATTGGGCTTGGCCACCAGATTTGCTTTTCTCACCTTCGCAAAATCTCCACCTATCTTGTAGGAAAAGATAAGCAGTTGTTTACTAATCCAATCCCGAAAGATCTCAGAGCGATCCATATCATCAAGATAAGTGTCATCTTCAAATTCAATTTCATCTTCAAAGGAACTAAGATATCCTGTAAAATATTCGGCTTCTCCCTGTGGAATGCTAAGTGATTTTAACATATATTGAATCGCGGAACTTCTATTGATAAAAACACTGTTATTTTTCAGTTCTTCATCGCTAACCAATACTCCAATGATCTGTCTGTCCTCCGTCTGCATCATCCTTTTTTCCTCCCTGACTCGCTGTGTTAATCAAATCTTCCATTGTCAAAAACTGTCTCAACCGCTTCCCGATACATTCACTTATCTCAGATATCAAATGATACGGAAACTGTTTCTGGACAAGCCACACTTCCAAATAGCCACCATTGACTGCATCCTCCTTTATTATCTCATCCCATTCATGAACCATTTTAATGTCATATCCTGGAATATCAATCTTATTTTTTGTCTTTGCAATACATAATAATTTGGGTGCATGTTTCCTATAAAGTTCCAATTCCTTTATTTGTTCCATAAGTGTTTCAATCTGTTCCTCAAGCGCTGCAGTCTGTTGTTCTGTCATCTCCCGTCGTTTGATTTCTTCCTGTTTTTCCGCTTGTACTTTCTCTATTTGATGTTCTAACTCTCCAATTTGTCTAAAAAGACGGTCCTTCGCTTTTTCCTGTCGTAATATGTTTTTTTGTAGATTATCAATCTCTATCTTATTCTCCTGAATCGTATTCTTATACTTTTTATTTTTTTCCTTTATGGTCAATAATTCCTGCTCAAACCGTGCTATCTCCTTTTTTAGTGTTGTACTCTCATTTTTGATTTCCTGTTCTTGATTCTGTGGCTCCTTTTCTAATTCTTTCTTTTCTGTAACTGTATTATCTGTCTCCTTCTTGTCATGTGTCAATTTCTTTAAATATTCTTCAACTCCAGCATGTGTATACTCTCCTTTCATCCATTCTCCTGCAAGATGATATATAACATTTTCCTCATTAATCTTTCGCCGTTCTGCCATAGCACCCAGAACAAGTTGATATGGATATTTTCCGCCGCGTTTTGCTCGCTTTGCCATGCATGCACAGACTGCCCGCGGCGGTGCTTTACTCACATTTTTTGAAAATCCATCCACAACAAATCCCTTCTCAGCCGCTTTTTTGACGACTATTCGCTGATCTTCTTCTGCAAGTAGCAGATACAGCGCACGCGCCAGTTCTAATTCATTCATTTTGCATATCCCCTCTCCTTTTCTTTTGGTAATGAAAGCCCTATGTTACTCTTTCAGTTTACCATGCAAACATTAGTTCTTCAACCTATTTTTATAAAATTATGAAAAATTTTATTTACAATTCTTATAAAATGGTGTATAGTTCGATTGTTACATTATTATTCTATTTTATTGAACTATCTTGCAGAGTAGAATCGCGTGCGTTAGGAATCTTGTACTTCTTTACAATTCCTTACAGTGCCTTGTGAACAGGGAGTTGTCACAGGGACGAAA
>ERZ778513.1018-NODE-1018-length-18936-cov-23.194640_pt1 | contig 18936 bp, 19 predicted proteins | sample MGYA00510345_ERZ778513 | MGnify/ENA primary metagenome ERZ778513 (study PRJEB29527, sample SAMN07138966) | mouse gut metagenome | material: feces | host: mouse | place: China:Nanjing | collected 2016-01-25 ... | reverse complement strand
AAGTTACTGGAGTTCAGTGCCCGAGCCCATGGGCGAGGGGTGCCGAGAAGTGCCGTCCCTCCCGTCCCTCCCCTTCAGGTGCCGAGGGGTGCCGTCACCTCCCTCCTCCTCCCATCCGGAGTCAAAAGAAAATACCGTTCCCACAAATCCGCAATCAGAATGCCATCCTCCCCCGCCTCCGACACTCGCCGGAAAATCCTCCCCCTACCGTCAGAACCATCCTCCCGCAAACCACCGGAGCCATTCCCCTCCGGCGAGCCATCCTCCGGCAGAAACACCACATCCCCATACACCGGCACATTCGTCAGCATCCATCCCCCATGGCACCGCCTCCTGACGCGCAACATACCGTCCACCCCCGGCACCTCCAGATAATACCCCATCCATCGTGCCGCCGACATCCCATCCCGCGTCACAAACCAAAACTCCGGACAACCCCGGGGAGAAAGCCCCTCCCCACTCCTCACAAACTCAATCCCACCAATCCGCATAAAACAAAGCTATCCATCCGGTCATCGCAAACATATCCCCCTAAAGAAGATCATCATCTGCCCTATACCGCATATCCTTACCGCTCATGTGGGTAAGACAAAGGTAAACGCAGATTCTATCTGACATAATTCAGCCTTATTTAGTTTAGATATTAAGAATATTAATTATAACTTTGTAAAATCTAAAGTACCACTTTATAATTTACAAACTATGAACGAATGTAAGTGGTAATTATCCGGTTCCATATTAAAAATGCATGACAATTGCTGACCAGATAGCCATCATTATTAATTTGCATGTGTTAAAAAAATGGAGATATTGATTAGTTCCCGACCAGAGAAAGAGCGAGGTGTTAGGGTTATCAAGTGCCTTGTAGGATATCTTCTGTCCCGGCAGAATTTCTCAAGCGGTATGCGTGGATCTCCACCTCTGTCTTTTACTGAAACCAGTAGTGTACCAGCTCCCAATACTTCGATACCGCCTCCCCATCAATTTTTATTTTTGTCGATGCAAAGCTATATATTTTTCACAAGGACCAAGAAATTACCACTTACGAGACGTTTACGTAAATTTTTAAGTTATGACAAACGCTCTTTTATATTTTCAAGCGATTCTATGAAACGACGGAATCCTACATTATTTAATGATGCCGCCTTAATATCCTTCCCCTTTTTCTTTTGTTTCAGAATCAATTCATAGGCTGCTCTTGCCTTATCTGAATTTTTATTATCTTTATTGATATTTCCTCGGTCTTTCAACAGATGATTGATAACCCCTACACAATTATTGGTCTTACAGGTCATCTTACTGTCAGCAGAAATAAAAGGAATCAGCCAACACTCCGTTTAATGAATAGCGATAGCAAACACCAAATTATCCCTATCAAAATCCTGATGCACATGAGAGGTCAGCATCCTTACAACTTCCTCATAAAGTTTCTCATGATCCTCATATTCCCCCATCAACCCATAATCCTCTCTTACATCAGTATCTATGTGGACAATGACAAAACGGCAACCCTCAGATATAGCCTCCAGAATCATCTGATCCTCACCCTTTATATATTGCAATACACCTTGCCAGGATCCGAATCCGTCTTGTTTACCATCAGGAGTCTCCTTAGGTTTCAAAGGAATGACATACGCATCATACTCACGTAAAAACCTTTCCGTGATATGTTTAAGAATCCGATAGTCGGAAATTCCCTCGCAGACTATTCCAATTTTAACGCTCATGATAAATCCATTCAGAAATTATCCGGCAATCCACCAATAAGACCACTCATCCAAAGTTGAGAAAGTTTCATCTTACGGTCCTTTCTGTATGGCACACGTTCCAGACGGGTATGACCATCAATGTCTCGCCGTGCCACAAACAGACGTATCCTATCGTCCTCCAGATCCAACGCATCGAGCACAAAAGGACTATGCGTAGTGACAATCACTTGTTTATCCCCGGCAATCGTTCTCTCTACAAGATAATTTATAAGACGTGTGAGAAGTTTCGGATTAAGAGCCGATTCTATATTATCAACAGCAAAAAAACGCGGCATGTCATGACTGTTAAAGAGAGTAAGATAAAACAACATAAACAGAAAACCCTCATTAGTGCTTCTTTGGTCAAAATAATGCAAGGAATCCTTCAGATACCTGTCGCCAATAGAAAGGCGATACTCATCCGACATCAGATTTTCCGGCACCATGAATCCGTCAAACCAGTCAAGCAACGAAAGGCCATTATTTATCTCATCAAACAATTGGCTGTTACGTTCCTCAGCCATCTCCTTAAGATACTTCAACAGACCTTCTCCATGCACACCCAACGGAAAAATCGATGTATCGAAAGTCTTGCGTAAGAAATGTTCTGTCGGGCGATATACTAGAAACCTTTCCAGGTCGGTAGATTTTGTGGCAAACGACTTGATAAGATCCTCTACATCACTGACGTCATATACCTTCTCACCACTGCTTTCAATCATGGGTTTTAATATACTTACAGCCAAATCCTTATCCGTCTTCAGCATTTCATATATTCCACGATTGGCCATAAATGCAAGATCAATCCATCTTTTGACCTCATCCAGATATATTATTTTGTTTACATGACGAGTATCACTACAATCAATAGCGATATTTATAGCATTAATTTTCTTACTACCATCATCATTATCTTCTGTAGGAGCATCCTCCTCATCATCAAATGCGTTAAACATGAATTTCGGTTCAGACATTCTCACATCCCTATTCACAAGATATTCATAATCAAGTTTATTTTGGGATGCAGCACTTGCGAAAGAGATAGCCTCAAGAATATTAGATTTTCCGCAACCGTTAGGGCCAATAATGACATTGAAACTCCCCGGATTGAATTTCAGATCCACTATCGACTTAAAGTTTTGTATCTTTATGCGGTCAATCATAATGCTTAAATGGTTTAAGGTTTAAAGTTTATGGTTTATTATCATTACGTTTTGTATAATGAAAAGATTCATAGATTGCCGTGAATCTTAAACCTTAAACAATAAACTGTAAACCACTGAAGTGCAGCTTGCGAAACTTCAGTTAAATAATTTGTCAAGCAAATTTACAAACAAAATCCGAAAAAACCAAAAACATTCTATCCGAACACGGTTCTCCCTGGCAATAGCCCTCGCCATCTCTGCTCGCTGTTCCGAAGCCTGAGCCTGCTCCCTTGAGTCTTCGAGCATCTGCTGCAGGAGTATGATCAGTTTTGATTTCTCGTCTGGACTCATTGCTGAATATGGATCATCAAACGGATCCGGAGTGGTTTCCCGGAGTCGGAGTCGTGATAAGGTTGCCCTTCACGGTTACCGGTACAACCATGAGCCGTGTATCGGTATACCACTTGTCAAACAGGTTGTATGGCACATTGTTCTTTTTACAGTATGCCTGTATCGATACTCCCCCGAGGCATTGCTTCGGCCATATAGCCGACATAGAATCTTTCAAAATCTGAGTCACTGTACATATTTTTCGAGTTAAAAATTTGTCAGTGCAAACATAGATTGTATTCCTTAGAGATGGCATACAAAATTGGACGCTTACATAAAAAAAGCTATCCAGACTCATCCCCCCATAAAGGGGAGAAAAAAAGCCAAATAAATTTATACGAGTATTTGAATAAGTCTAATGAATTGAGTAATTTTGCATATAGAATTGAGTAATTTCACATCTCAATTTGAGTAAATTTACATATAGAATTGAGTAAATTTACATCTCAATTTGAACTAAAAGGCAAAACTTAGGAAACAATTACACAATATGGAATACATTCGTCAACAATACAATATACTTAAAGACCGGATTCTTGAACCACGAAAGTTTATACAAGTTTTAGCCGGTCCAAGACAAGTTGGGAAATCCACGCTTATCACTCAAGTGTTAAGAAGCATCTCAATTCCACACTCAATAGAAGTGGCTGACGGAGTAGATCCAAACGATAGTGACTGGATACACCGAGTATGGGAGGCGGCTCGAGTCACTATGGAAATCCGCAAAGAACGAGAATATCTTATTGTGATTGATGAAATCCAAAAAATCAATAATTGGAGTGAAATTGTAAAGAGAGAATGGGATGAAGACACACGTAAGAACATAAATCTCAAAGTCGTCATCCTTGGGAGCAGCAGATTATTACTAAAGAAAGGACTCACTGAGTCATTGGCAGGACGTTTTGAATTAATTCGTCTGGGACACTGGAGTTACAAAGAAATGAACGATGCTTTCGGAATGACCCTTGATCAATACATATACTTCGGAGGCTATCCCGGACCTGCCAGCCTGATTGGAGATGAGAAACGTTGGAAAAAATATATTAAAGACTCTCTTGTAGCTCCTGCAATTGAGAAAGACGTCATAATGACATCCAACATTTACAAGCCGGCCCTAATGAAGCAACTCTTTGAACTCGGATGTAGCTACTCAGCGGAAATCCTATCCCTGACAAAACTTATGGGGCAACTTCAAGATGCCGGAAACGTGACCACATTGGCATCATACCTGACAATACTTGACGAATGCGCGCTATTGACAGGATTGCAGAAATTCTCAATAGATGAAGCTCGCAAACGAAACTCTCTTCCAAAATATCAAGTATATAACAATGCATTACTCACTGCATACAAGGGGCATTCATTCATCGCAGACCGAACCGACTCCAAAATATGGGGACGTTGGGTAGAAAGTGCAATTGGCACACATCTTTTAAGCATGGCTGATGAATTAGACTACAAAGTTTACTATTGGCGAGAATCATCAAGAGATAAAAATGGAAATCTGGAAGTAGACTTCATAATATACAACGATGGAGAGATCACCGCAATCGAAGTGAAAAGCGGGCACCGCTCCACAAACTCTGGGCTACCTGCATTCGTAAAGCAATTTCACCCCAAGAAAGCCTTTGTAGTTGGCACCGGAGGCATATCAATAGAAGACTTTCTAAAAAGCGACATCGAAATCCTCCTGCAATAACCCACAGGCACAATCCCCCTACATACCGTTGTCACCACTTCACCCTTTCGAATGCAGCAGGCAGCGATCGGAGCAAAATCACTCCGACTTAAAAGTGATATCGTCTGTACGGGGATGCACAAACTCAAATTCAAGAGTACGTGCCAATCCCTCGTCGAGGGTATAAGGAGCCTTGAAACCGGATGAATGTGCCTTCTTCGCATCAAACTCCGTAGTAGCACAGAATTTCTTCACACGAACCGGGATATCGTCACTTTCATTGAAGTCTAATCTCAATAAAATCCATTGATTCCAATGATTTTATCTTGTAATTCTGGTCTTGTTTCACATCAATCACATCTCCAGTGGCAATTTTTCTCTCCACTCCGTTATCAATTAAATGTCCGCAACCAGCAATTATCGTTATAACTTTACTCTTAAATCCGGATTCACAGAAATCTACCTCACATCCGGAATTGATATGTTGCATCCTTGTCAGCGAATTATGTCCATCCGGATAGCTAATCCTACCTATCACCTTATACCATCCCCAACGTCTCTCCTCATACATTGGTATATCCTTGATATCATTCACTAACTGCTTCAGTGATTCACAATGACCCTTGTCAGCAACCAATATGCCATCTGCTCCGGCTGCCACTATAAGATTCTTCACACCACAGCATACCACCGGAATATCAAGTTCATTGACCACCTGAGTGTCGGAAACATCCTCAGTCCTGACATACCCCACAATATCAGAAGGCAATTCCCCGGATAAGGCATCCCAAGTACCCAAATCCTTCCATTCACCGGAAAACGGAACAACAGCAACAGACTTCGCCTTCTCAGCAACCTCATAATCAAAACTGATCTTCGGCAACATTCCAAAATTATCCCTAAGATATTCAAAACCGATATTCTCAGAATACTTCCGGACGATATCCATCAGATAGCCAAGACGGAAAGCAAAGACTCCCCCATTCCAAAAGGCATTCTGCGATATGAGTTTCTCCGCCCTATCCATATTCGGTTTTTCAGTAAATCCCTTGACAAGATAACAGTTGTCAGAAATCTCTCTTTCAGGCACCACATACCCGAACTTCGTTGAAGGTGCAGTAGGTCTGATACCCATAAGTACAAGTTCCGCCACATCAGCACCCACCTCTTGCGCCATCCTTGCCAAAGTACAGAAATAGCCGTCATCCGTAAACACATCACACGGCATGACAACCACAGGCTCATACTCAGAAGTTCCGACAGAATACAGATAAGCACATGCAAGAGCTATTGCCGGGAAAGTATCCCTACGGCTCGGTTCAGTCACCACATTAACACCATCACCCAATTGACTGCTGATAGCCTCAATCTGGGCAGCACCCGTAGCTATAGTGATAGAATCACCAATCCCCATACCTCGTAATTGGCGCACAACACGCTGAATCATTGACTCAACCCCTCCATCCGGAGCAGACAACAACTTAAGAAACTGCTTCGATCTCACATCATTTGAAAGCGGCCAAAGACGTTTTCCTGATCCCCCCGACAATAGTATAATATTCATTTATTTAAATATTTAAGAAAACACAATTTTACCAAATGAGCAGGCATAAACATAAAATAGAAATATAAATTGGATTTCAATTTAGACCAACCAAGAATTTCTTGATAAACCGCTATATTATATTTAACCAAAGAACGCTTATTATTGGAGATTGAACCATTTCTCTTACGATAATATGCCAACGGTTCTTTCATTCCATACGATGCACCACATTTTTCAAGGACTTTAAGTTTCAATGCCCAATCCTGACGTTTTCTCAATTCGGGCATATATATCTTTCCTAATTTTTGCATATCATAAATAACTGTCAGGAACCCCATTTTGTCATCCCGGCACATAGATTTCATAGTCTCTTTTCTGCGACATACCACAATACCTGTAATTTTATCCACCTCATCGCATGTAAGATAAGAAGTATGACTCATCTGGCAATCCTTAGCCGCCATAAAAGCCAATTGCTTTTCCAATTTATCGGGAAACCACCGATCATCGCTATCACAGAAAGCAATAAAGCGCCCCTTTGCCTCCTTTATGGAATTATTTCTGGCAACGCCAGCTCCCGAATTCTTCTCAAGATTCAACAATTTAATTCTGGAATCATTATCTGCATATTCTCTTATAATATCACGAGATTTATCCGTGGAGCAATCATCAGTTATAAGCAATTCCCAATTCGTATAAGTCTGTGATAATATCGAATCAATTGTCTCCCCTATGAAATCCGCACAATCATATGAAGGCGTTATTATTGAAACTAAACCATAATTGTCCATTCCAACTATCTTTATTTATTTTGCAATTCTATAATGAGTTCATTCCATTGATCAATTATATAGGTTTGATCAAAAGGTGCTTTATTAGCCTTTTCAAAGGAAGCCAAAGACATTTGTTCAAGAATATCCCGATTATTATTCAACTTAGAAATAGCATTAACCAAAAAATTGATAATTTTATCGGATTTATTACCTGAATAAATAGTATTACGTCGATTATTCCAGATCTTGGGATTTGGTATATTATTTTCATCAAAAAACCAATAATGAGGATCGCACAAATATCCATTTATACCATCTTCTACAATTTCTGGAATTGCGTACAGACGACTTCCTATAATTGGGAGACCTGACTTTATTCCTTCCAAAATTGTCAAACCAAAACTATCATCTGATGTCGGCTGCAACATCAGATTAGAATCAGCATATATTTGTTGCATTTCTTTAAATGAAAATTTAAAGTCATGCAATTCCAAACCAGGTATTAATTTTATCTCATCAATAATTTTATTTTCCACATCTTTTATCGACGTTATAATTATTAATGAAATATTGTCATAAAGATCTCTTACTTTTCTAAAAGCATCAATTATCTCTAACCCCCCTTTTGATATAAATCGAATTCCTTGAGCCACATACAGCAACCGCAATTCCGGTTTATGTGATTTTTCAACAATAATATTTCTATTCACCAGTGGATTAATAGGGATATACGGATAAATCGTTTTTCTAATCACCGATTGAGGGATTGTAGTACAAACAGATTCAAAAGTATTATAACAAGCTTTTGACATGAAAATCAAAGCTCTTAAATTAGGTGAATTTATAGCTTTTGTTATTTTCTTTTTGCCTAATGTTGATTTATTTCTTCCTAACCGGTAATGAAATAATGCCGTGGGATTTTCAACATATATGAAATATGGTTTATCTGAATCCAAGAAACGATTAAAACTCCCATATACATCAGCAGATTGCCTACATTTAATAACTTGGATAATACCTAATAAATCAAAAATTTTACTTCGACCGAATTTATTCTTTAATTTAGCAACTAAAGAATTTGTCTCGTAAACCTTTGAATTGTCGTATTCAAACTTCGCAGATATTGATTCTGCATTAAATAATTGGCGAAAAAAGCCTCTTACCCGTGTCGCAAAATAAATTTTGAGCATATCATTATTCTTTATTTATTACTGATTTATATGCTTCAACCGTCATTTTCCCAATTCTATTCCACGAATAATACTTATGTATTTTTTCCCATTCTTCTGCTGCATTCTTTATAGATTCAACCTCATCCTCTTTACTAATTAAGGTTTGAATGGTTTCTGATAAATTTTCACTGTTAGGAAACCCAAAATCCCAACCTATTTTAGCTATTTCCAAAGGCTGATATAATCCACCCACATGCGAAACCAGAACTGGAGTATATTCATTGATAGCTGTTAACAATGAACCACTTTGTGAAATTTCTTTATAGGGTAATATTGTAAAATCAGAAAGTTGCAATAACGCTAAATACTCCTCATCAGAAATATATTCATTTATAATCCTAACATTATCAACTTCATTCAATTTTTCATAATCAATATTCTTTGCTTTACCGGCAATTATCAATAATACCCTATTAGATTTACAGAGGATGTCAGATGATTTCCAAGCATCAATTAATATGTCAGTCCCTTTATATTTCGACTGTACTCCCAAACATGAGAGTATCATCTGATTCTTTATACCCAACGTTTCTTTTAATCTATTTTTCTCATTTTGGATCTCAGCACGATTACATGTAACTGGCAAAATCCCATGAGGAATAACCATTATCTTTTCTTCTGGGAGATCGAACTTTAATATTAATTCCTGTTTAGTATTATCAGAATGAACAATAATATAGTCTACATTTTTATAATATCTTTTATAATACCTATGTGTTTTATTACTGTTGTCATTGTGAGGTAAAACATTATGAGCAGTATAAAAAACTACACCTCCAAATAACTTATAAAAACGCAACATGGCCAAATCTAATAGTGGAACCCTAATCCATTGAATATGTATTAAGTCAGGTTTTTCCATTAATACATGCTTAATAATTTTAAGCAACGAGCTGCCATAACTTAATAACTTTAATAATGAATTATTTAATTTATTGTATCTAAAAACATTGTTACCCTTTATATCTCTTGGTAATTTTTGTGGAAAGAGATAACTATGAAAGTACGTTATTAATAAATTATTATCATTATTAGCAGTTATTCCTTTTAACAAATTTTCATCATAACTGGCAATTGTCCCGTAAGACATGGGATCAATAAAAAATAATTTCTTTGACATGTGTACCTAATATTTAAATTTTAATTAATTAACATACTACATTATGATGTTATATCTTATTCGAAATTAGATCAACTCTCTATTTATTACGAAGTGATTTTAAATTCACATGTGAAGGAAAATCACGGTACACACCTTCTTTCAACAACTTGGCTGGTATCCCTCCAAGTAAGGTATAAGATGGAATGTTATGTTCCTTATTGACAAGACTTCTTGCAGATATCATACAATAATCCGGAGTCTTTGTTCCTTTTAACACTAAAGATTGTATTCCAAACCAATTAAATTTACCAATTTTAATGGGACTACACATTGGTCTTTTTGATCCATCAGAAACATTAATTATAGAATGAAAATCTGTATCTACTATAATATTCTCCCAACTAAAGCTTGTATTTTCCCCAATTTCTATTTTTTCATAACACGCAAGTTTAGATAAAGCCCCAAAGTACACTTTATTACCTAAGACTAACTTGGCTTCTTCACCAATTTCCAATGCTGTCCCTTGGCAGAATGATATTGTTTTTCCAAAAACGATATCTCCTCCAAAATCTGCCCAAACACATTTATAGTTGGTTTGTTTGTACAGAGGATTATTTCCTCCGCCAAACTTGACCATTCCTGTAAATATTGGGGTCGAAAAAGATATTTTCCCTTTCATGCTTACCAATCTTATGCCAGACATAAAAACAATAGGCAATTTTATAGCACTCTTAACAGGTAAATAATGAAAATTGAAATAAATCGTCTTAGGTAAAGCCAAGACAATTCCAAAATATTTTCTAAAATCCATACTTAAATATTTTAGCGAAACCAACGTCTCTTTCCTAAAGAATATCTTAAATCCCTTGAACGATTTCCGATTTTTTTAGCCGGAACCCCTGCAACTATAGTGTAAGGTTCTACGTTTTTTGTGACAACTGAACCGGTTGCAATAACAGCACCCTCTCCAATTGCAATGCCTGGCAAAACAGTAACTCCAGATGCAATCCAAGCATAATTACCAATATGTACAGAAGCTCCCTTAGCCTTATAATCAGGAGAATTATAATCATGCTGAAGTGTCCATATTCTACAATCTTGCGCAATATCTACATTATCACCTATAGACAATACACCACCGCGTCCATCAAGCACTACATTTTTATTAATAGTTGAATGGGATCCTATTTTTATTTTTTGAGGAGATCGAATATCGATATTTCTACATAACTCTGTATTGGATCCTAATCTATCAAGCAATAATCTTAAATAAGAAACTCGTATAAAATGAAATGGAATCCACATTACAAAATTTGTAATAAGCATCAATAGACCGGAGAAAAATTGTTTCATATATAGTCTTTTAATATTGAATAATCAGGAGTTTGTTGATTATCCTTAACCCAATTATCATTAAATTTCACATTACCATTTTTTATAAAATCCAATGATTCTATAAGTGTTTCAACATTGTGAAAATATATTTGAGATCCATATATATTCTCATATTCTCTAAAATCTTCAATTTCGCGTAACACACAATTCTTTTTATTTGCAATTGCTTCTAAAACCACAGCACTTACACGATATTTGAAGGACGGTGGATAGGCAATGTATAAGCAATTGGATGTCATCAATAAATTTTTATATTTTTCAAAATTAATCCTTCCTGTTATGACTTTTATTCGATTAGAATCTGACCTATAATTTCCTCTCAATATAAAGACTGCATCATTATCTTCCAGCCAATTAATAAATCTTTTATCCTTTATTATACTTTCAGTAAATAACTTGTCAGTACTATTAGGAGAAGGTGTGAATAATACAAATTTATCATTTTCTTTTTTTACTGATTTATATGGCAACATCAATCCATGCACCACCTTAACAATATTTTCTACTCCCTTACTTTTCAAATAATTAAAACTGTTATCATTTAAAACTATATTCACATGCTTATCGCAGATCCTTTTATAACACAATCTTTTAAACCAATGATTCATTTTAGAAAGATTGTTGTGGTTAATGATAAAACTACGAGGAAAATGCGATAACCAAAGGGAGATTTCATCATAACAAGAAATAATTATGATGTCGTAAAGAGAAAGATTGATATTACGTTTTACCAAACGTAATGACTTTAACATCTTCAACCGATAACCAACCCCTCCTAATCTATTATATCCTAATGTTTTTGGAAGTTCATATACCAAATTGCAATCTTTGATATTCAATTCATCTGTATATCCCTTAACAAAGCAGCAATCCACATCATCAAACGTACTCATCAAGGAAAGCAAATGAATCTTATTGAAATTCACATGACCTTCTAAACAAACAGGATCTAAAAATAATACTTTCATATTCAGACTGATTTATATTGTGCACCTGTCAAAAAGAATAGCGTACAAAAGGCATATAAGGGATTAAAATAGAATGTAAATATTATCCAAGGCACTACCGCAAAATACAAATAGTTCCTATTTACTTTCTTAAAAAATTTATATCCTATCACCATAAGTAATAAAAAACCAACAGTCCCATTCAATAGGGGTACAACTGAGAAAGTATCATGAGCTGAAGAGAATCGACCTGTTCTTATCACATCTTCAGACCAACCTCCTCTTAAATCCAATCCATTCAAAAGACCTAATTCATCTGTAAAATACCCACCATAACCATTTCCAAATAATAAATGAAATATATTATTCCTGTTATTATAATAAAAATTTGCAATCTCTGCTATACGTGTGGCCGGTGAATTAGAGACATCTCCAATATCTCCACTAAATATTGACAATGCCGCATTGATTTTAATTCCAGTCAGCGACGTTGTGTCTGCCATTAATATCGGAATTTCTATTGCTATCCCAACTAAACCACTTATTACAAATGATTTAATTGGGAATAGATATTTTTTATTATGCTGTTTAAAATTAGAATCAAAAAATATTAAGTAAATGATATATATCAAAGCAATTGCCACCATTATGACAGCTTTACCAGTCATAGCAAGCATATTTAAATAGAAGTATCCCATGATTGCGATCACTATAAAAATTTTATGTCGTTTAGAATAAAATAATGCAAACAATGTCAAAAAACCAAAATAACAAACATCACTCATAAGTGGTATTTCCAAAATACCATACGTTGTACGCACTCCACAAAAATATCCCAATACGGAAGCTATAATAGCACCACACAACATTGGAGCGGACACAAAATATATCCTACGAATCATTTCGTTGTTTACAAACACCAAAATATCATACAATAGAATGATTGACATCCAAATATAAATATTATATTTTATAAAGTCTGGTAAATAATACCCTGACTTAAAACAAAATCCCAATATACCAATTACATCACCACTTATAGCCAAAAACAATAATATTTTAAATACAAAAAGAAGTTCCGGTATTTGGATTCTAGCTTTTTTATTAAATAATGCAATAATAAAAAACACAATCGATAATATATAACATAAACTTATTGGTCCTATAAATTTAATTGATGCATAATTATACAATCTCATAGTTTCCCCTCCATCCATTCCGGATATACTAACCAAAGAAATACCTGTACATATAAAAAAGAAATGCCAAAATAATGCAGTGGAATAAAATTTCCGAATTAGTAAATATCCAACTATAGCATATTGAACAACTGTAATGACAATTCCAACTGGAGAACCGATTGTAAGTAGATTAAACAATACTATTATCAAGCTGATACCAAAAACTGGATAAAAATTATATATCTTTTCAATATTCATTTTAATGAGCAATACTGAATTAGCTTTTAGGATTTTCTTATTAATCCTATGATATATTTCAATTCACCAAATTTAAAAATTACACTTCCAAAGCAATACGTTAATATGAATATTGATGTCTGTATCAATATCAACAAAATATCATTATGACATAATGCTGACATAACCCAGCTTATTGCAGCAGATACCATAGATAAACATAATACTGGAAGTATAGTCTTTAATTGCATAATAATGCCCAAAGGATATATCTTTTTTGTAAACGATATAATGATCCCCAAATCTATTATATTATAAATAAGCAAGCCTATACATAACCATATAATACCAAAGGGAATTGTTATAACAAGAATAATTATAGCAATAATCTTTTTTACTATTTCAGCTTTCAAATATAGATCAGACCTTCCGCTTGAAGTGATAAGATTATTGTTTATTGTGCCTACGGCAATCCACATATATGCAACTGCTAAAATAGAAATTAATGGTGCACATTCAATCCATTTTTCCGATAAAATTACCAATACAAGTGGACGCGCCAATACAGCCAACAGCATCATGATTGGAAAAATAATGAAACAAGTCATCTTCAAAAATTTTGGAAAAGTTAAAACTAACCAATCTCTATCGTTCTGATGTTCACACTGAACTGGATATAAAACATTACTTATAATTGTTACTAAATTAACTGGTGGATATTGTGCGATAGTACAGGCCCTATTATAGTAACCAACATCTGAGGCATTATAAAACTTTCCGATCACTAAGGAATATAAGTTAAGATATATTGTATGAAGTAAATGGGATGCAAGTAACTTTGAACCAAATGAGAAAAGTTTTCGAAAAGATGTCCACGAAAATACCCATATAGGTCTCCACTTAGCAAAAAACCAATATAGAATCACCAAAAAAAAATTATTTGTAAGTGATTGAATAACCAATGCCCATACGCCATAACCTTTGTATGCTAACCAGACCCCTACAATGCCACTAGTCAACATTGCAACAAATGAAATTTTGGCTATTTTTTTAAAATTTAAATCTATTCTTAATCTTGTCTTTTGTATTGTATACAGTGCTAATAATATCAGATTTAAACCTACCCACCTCGTTATAATAGTTAACTGAGGTTGATTATAAAAATCTGCAATATAAGGTGCAGAAATAAATAATATAAAATACAATATTACTGAAATCACTGTATTAAAATAAAATACAGTACTATAGTCATCATTGTTCCTATCTTTCTTTTGAATTAAAGCACTACCAAACCCACTATCCGTAAAAACCTGAGCAATAGCCATAAAAATAGTTAACATAGCTATTAATCCAAAATCTGCAGGAGTAACGAATCTGGCAATAACTAAACTTAATATAAATTGAGAACCCTGTACAGAAAATCTTTCAATGGCACTCCATATTATTCCACTTTTAGCTTTTGACATTTCTCTGTAAACGTAAGCATCCAATTTTCACGTGTCGTTTAGGAGAAAGGGCTTCAGATTCTCTCTCTTAAATTATGGAAAAAATTAGATGATTTTTATTTTTTGTTAACTCTAATTCCGATGGTCAACAGCAACGATTAGCCCCCCAAAAAAACTGATCAGTCCCCATCCCCTAAAGAGAGAGTATAAAATTAATCTTGCAGTATAACTGTATAGATACTCCTCAGTATATTGCATCAGCCATATAGCCGACATCGAATATTTCAAAATATGTGTCACTGTACATATTTTTCGAGTTAAAAATTTGTCAGTGCAAAGATTGAGCTTATTCCTTTGCGATGCCATACGTCAAAATTGGACGCTTACAGTCCTAATAAAAATATTAACTTCAGTCACGGGAGAAAAGGTCGCGGGTATAGACCTTGACAGCGACGTCTTGGAGTTCTTCGCTTGTGCGATTGGCGAGGATAGCTTGGGAGAGTCGCTTAAATTCTGCAAGGTTGTTGACCACGCGGCTGCCGAAGAAGGTGGAGCCATCTTCAAGCGTGGGTTCATAGATGATTACGGTTGCCCCTTTTGCCTTGATGCGTTTCATCACGCCTTGTATTGAAGACTGACGGAAGTTATCGGAATTTGATTTCATTGTCAAACGATACACTCCCACTATTGGAGAGGTCATCTCATCCGCTCCCCCTTTAGGAGGCTGGGGAGCTTGGGTATAATCATACCAACCTGCCATTTTGAGCACTTGGTCAGCAATGAAGTCCTTGCGTGTGCGGTTGCTCTCGACTATGGCGGTCATCATCTGTTGCGGCACGTTGTCGTAGTTGGCGAGGAGTTGTTTGGTGTCCTTGGGTAGACAGTAGCCACCGTAGCCGAAGGAGGGGTTGTTGTAGTGGGTACCGATACGCGGGTCGAGGCCGATGCCCTCGATGATTGCCTGTGAATCAAGGCCCTTTACCTCTGCGTATGTATCAAGTTCGTTGAAGTAGCTGACACGGAGAGCAAGATAGGTGTTAGCAAAAAGCTTGACAGCCTCCGCCTCCTTCATACCCATGAAGAGGGTCGGGATATCCTCCTTTATTGCCCCCTGCTTTAACAAACCGGCAAATTCTCGTGCCTTAGCCTCAAGATAGTTCACATCCGCAACCTTCCTTATCGCATCATTCTCCTCCATGAACTCTTCCCTGTCTATCATCTTGGGATAACCTACAATTATTCGGGAGGGATATAGATTGTCGTAGAGAGCCTTTGACTCGCGGAGAAATTCCGGTGAGAAGAGGAGATTGAATTTCTTGACGCCCTTGGCGGCGTATTTTATGTAGAGGGAACGGCAATAGCCAACGGGGATGGTTGACTTGATGACCATGACAGCATCGGGATTGACACTCAGAACGAGGTCAATCACATCCTCAATACAATGGGTATCGAAGTAGTTCTTGACCGGGTCGTAGTTAGTCGGTGCCGCGATCACGACAAAGTCAGCATCGCGATAAGCATGCGCGCCATCAAGGATTGCAGTAAGATCCAAATCCTTTTCCGCGAGATATTTCTCAATGTATTCATCCTGTATGGGTGACTTACGGTTGTTGATGAGTTCCACTTTTTCGGGAATCACATCCACGGCTATTACCATATTGTGTTGAGCGAGAAGAGTCGCTATACTAAGGCCTACATAGCCTGTGCCTGCTACTGCTATTTTCATAATGTGATGAAGCCCCAAGTCAGTCTCTACCCCACTAAAGGGGGAAGGTGAGGTGACGGGGAGGGAATTGTATTTGATTGGGATTTAATTTCTTTTTCTTCTTTTGTTTCTTCGTGTGAGGATTATTCTCTGTGGGCTTGGCGGTCTTTGCGGTTTTAGCTTTGGTTTCGCGCTTCGCGCTCACACTTGAAACAAAACGGCTGCGCGGCACATCTATGCCTTGACTCATCTGCCCTCCAAGCGGTCATGCCGGTGGATTTGCGCAAGCAGGGAAGCTTACGCTCCCGGTTTCGCTCCTCTTTTAGTAGGATGGGAGGAGGTAGGGCGCTGTAGCTCCCCCTTTAGGGGGCTACGTCCAAGGCGAGGGCGGTCGCGGTAGCTACGATGGTGAAGGTGGTGTGGGCGAAGCTGAGGAGGTAGACGGGTTCGGTGCCCTGTTTTGTCTTGATGTCGACGATGGTGGCTTCGCGGCCTTTGAAGGGTCCGGTGTGGATGATCACTTTCTGGGATTTGGCGAACTCTTTGCAATGGGCGAGGATCCATTCCTCGCGGTCGACGAGGTCTACGTCGTCGCGGAAGTCGCGGAGGGCGACCTGGAAGAGTTCGAGTTCGTGCTGGGGCACTATGGCGAAGCGGCGCGTGCGGCTGACGCGGAGTACGGAGGCGTCGCGGCGCAGGCTGTCGACAAGCATTGCCTCCATGGGGTTGCCACGGAAGAAGATGAAGCGGCTCACGGCGGAGGATTCGTGTCGGCGGTCGTCGTCAATATCGGTGGGGTCGTAGAGTCGGCGCATGGCGTCGGTCTCGGTGCCGAAGATGCCGGAGGAGGCTATGTGACGGCGAAGTCGGTCGCCACGGAAGGTGGTGGAGTAGCTGCACAGCACGTACCAGTTCTGTTCGAGGAATCCAGAGATGCTTTTGTCGGGGTTGTTGAGCCGGAGAAGGGTCTCGGTGGGTAGTTCGGTGAGACGGGCCTCGGCGGCGTAAGTGAGTGCCGACTCGATGTCGTCGGCGGGTGCTCCGGTGGCGGCTGCCACGGTTAGCCATTCGCCGAGGAGGGTCGAGTGGTTGCCGAGTCCGAAGCCTTCACGGAGGAGCCATTTGCGGGCACGTGCCGTGATGCGCTGTGCCCTGGCTGCGATCTGTTCGTCGGTGTCGGTGTCGCTGACCACGCTGAAGAGGTGGTTGCCGGCGGTGCAGATCTTGCCTTCGTTGTGCATTCGGGCGAGGGAGAGGGCGACTGCCGGGACTGGGAGGCTTCTGCCGTACTTCGGCACGAAGATTTCAGAGGACTCTGATGTTTTTAGGCGGATGATGGCTTCGACGTCGAGTCCGTAGAAGAAGAGCCCGAAGAGGACTATGAGGGCGGCGCGTGCCTCGGTTATGCTTTCGCGAAGCCGGCGTTGTGCAGCGGGATCGTCGGGCTGCCGGGTGATTCCTCGGTTGGCGAAGAGCCATGTCAGACGGCGTGCCAGCTCGCAGGTCTCCTCCTGTGTGTTCAGTTCGATGGGTATCGGGGTCTCCGCCTTCATGTCGAGTTGCCAGAACTCTTCGCGGAGCCGGATGAGTGCATCGGGTATGGGGTCGTAGTTGGGTATGAGCCTCATTCGCATTGCGCGGCGGAGGGTGCTCCGTAGGCGTTCGACGCACTCGTTGGCAACGGTCGAGCTGTAGCTACGGACGGTGCCGTCGGTGAGTGCGGTGCCGTAGCCGATGACGAAGGGGGTGGTCTGTGCAAGCCTCATGTCGACATCCTCACCGTGGCAGTAGTCGCGCAGTGAGTTGGTGAACTGGCTGATCTTGTCGAGGGTGGCACGTGACGTATTTTTCGGAAGCGCGGAATTTTGTAAATCTATGTATGATAGAAGTTTCGGCATCGAAAAGCACTATAACCCACTTCGGGTTTTGAGGGTACACTTATTTTCCCCCTGACTACCTGTGGGTGTCAGGAGGAAAAATCGGGTGTTATGTCGCGGGGATTTTGGCAAGAGCTTGATTCTTAGGTAATCCCGTAGTGTAAAGAGTCCTTCTCTAATTTAGAGTGGGGCAACATGGGTTACATTGCTTATATTCAGATAAATATATTTACGGAAACCTAAAAATGGCAAACAAATGGGGCAAAATGGTCAACAAAATACACCATGCTGGTCAACACAATCTATGCGATAATGTTATTCTGATATTTAATTGAGTATACTGGCAAAAGGCTCAATAACGCAAAAGGCATTTCCCAATGTAATAGTTATATAAATTATTAATCTTTAGAATATTATCAAAATATTATATTATTGTGACCATATCATAAAATTATTAAAAAAAGAGAATTTTAATCATTTTGAATTTGTATAATTCATGCTTGTTTATTAATTTTGCAAGCAGAAGTCCCACTCT
>ERZ778513.999-NODE-999-length-19299-cov-5.658543_pt1 | contig 19299 bp, 10 predicted proteins | sample MGYA00510345_ERZ778513 | MGnify/ENA primary metagenome ERZ778513 (study PRJEB29527, sample SAMN07138966) | mouse gut metagenome | material: feces | host: mouse | place: China:Nanjing | collected 2016-01-25 ... | reverse complement strand
AGTAATGACATGTTTACAGTGTGGTATTAACGCGCCTGCTAATGTTTCGACATGGGCGGTGAGGTTGGTCAGTACAACTGGTGAACGCCCTTCTTTCAGAGCCACGCATACATCCTCTATTATAAGTCCGTTCCTATTTTCATCATCAGCCATTTTCTGAACCATCCGGGCATAAGTGGACTTTTCATCCGTCAACTCTCTATAAGAAGTAAAGCGGGGAACAAGCAGGCGTGTGAATGTTTGGGATGCCATTTGAGCTTTTGCATCTGCCGAATAACGGATTGGGCCGCATTGCATGAAGATGATAGGCTGATGTCCGTCTTTTCGGATTGCGGTGGCTGTCAGTCCATAAACATAGCGGGCATTGGCATACTTCAATATCCGTTCAAAATTCACCGCTGACACATGATGACATTCATCCACTATCAACATGCCATAGTCCCGGACAAAATGTTTCACACCGTTGTCCTCTAAACAGGATTGCATCAAGGCTATATCTATTTTTCCATGCAGTGAATTTCCCTTGGAATCCAATGTGCCGAACGGTGAAAAGGCTTTTCTACGACCACGCTTCTTGGGAAGGTTATCTTCCGTAAAGTCTATTTGCAGGAATTCTTCCAAACGGGATTTCCATTGGTCCAACAAAGCTTTGGTATGCACAAGTATCAGCGTGTTTATTTTTCGTTCTGCTATCAAGCCGATGGCAGTGACCGTCTTACCAAATGCGGTAGTGGCATTCAATATTCCGTTGTTATGGGCAATCAAGTTGGCTATGGCCGCTTTCTGTTCTTCACGGAGTTTCCCTTTGAATTCTACGGTTATATTTTCTCCATAATTGGTCTTGTCTTCCACACGGTAGGCGACTTGGTTACCTTCCAAAAGGGCAACGACCGCATCTTCACATCCACGGGGCAAGGCAATATAATCGTCTCCCATATCGGCACATGAAATGATGCGGGGAATGTTGTAAGTGGACAGCCGCATACCTTGTCTGGCATAAAATTCCGGATTCTTGAACGATGCAATTCGTTTCAGATGGTTAATAACCTTTGCCGAAAATCCCTGCAAGGGAATGTACAACATATTGGAACGTATAAGAACGGGATTGGCAGGAAAATCATTATGAGAAATCTTTTGAGGTACAGGTGTTTCCCATGGTTTCGATTCGCTGGTGGTGGACAACTCTCCCAATTCCGAAGCTGTTTCATGTTTGGCCAATATAGCGTCAACCGCCATTTCGGATATCCGTTCTATTTCAAGCAAAAAATACCATTGGTTTTCGTAAACCATGAAATTTTCGTCCACAAACACGCTGTTCCCTTCCTTGCGGGCTTTGCCTTGCAATGGCAATGCTACCAAATTACCGAACCCACCTTCGGGCAACCTGTCTTGATTAGGGAAGAAACGGTCGTATGATTTGAAATTCATCCTTCCGTATCTTTCTGTAGCTTCCGTCAATATCATATTTCCGAGCCTTCGTGCCTTGGATGCAGGCAACGGCTGTTCGAAGAATATCCAAACATGTGCGCCGTTCCCGGAACGGGAGCGTTCAATGAAGCAAGGAACACCCCAATCCTTGCAGACACCCACATACGCTAACACATCTTTCTGGTATCCATATTCGCAGGACTTATCATCAAAATCTGCACACAAGAAGTTACAGGTATTGTCGGCAAAAATGGCATAGACACCGATTACATCCTGCCCGTCCGGGCTTTTCCCTTCAAGGTGTCGGTATATATCCTCGTATTCCAACGGTTTGAACGACCTGTTGGGGCATTCCGTACATTTAAATCTTTTCTTGTCGCATAATTGCCTGTCCCATTCGTTCCGACATACTGGTTGGTAGCCGAATTTCCCACTTGTCCGGCTGTACCATCTCCGCGCGAAGACATCTTCACGTCCCTTGAACAGATTGCGGAACACATCTACTTTTTCTTCCAAAGACAAATGTTGCTTCATGGCAGGCAATGTCGAAGACGCACCGTTGCTGCTTAGCAAAGACTGTAGTCTGTCTATCTCCTTATGAAGAAGCTCATTTTCCATAAGAAGTTTGTTGTATGCCGCCAACAGTTCTTGGTATGTAGGCTTTCCTCCCATATCATTCAAAGCAACGGTGTCATATATAAAGGCAGGTACACAATGCCATCTTCTGTTTTCACATCCTTGTCGTGAAGCACGTAGGGCGTGGATAACTGGGAACTATACTTGGCGATACACTTTCTCAATGAATTCAGTGTGTAACGTTGCCCGGACTTCACCTCTATCGGTGAGATATTATGCCTGCTGGTCGTTACAGGTTTGGCTATCAGGAAGTCAATCTCCATGCGGTCGTCTGCCGATGTCCGGGAACTGTTACTGAAAAAATAAAGTTTGTGTCCTGCTGCACGAAGCATCTGCGCTACGATGTTCTCCACCAGCATCCCCTCGTTCACTTCCAGTTTGTCAAACATCAGTTTCCGGTACAGGTCGGCACTGACAATACCTCGCTCGTCAAAAGCATGGCTGATGAGCAGTCCGGTATCGCCCATGTAGCATTTCAGCGTGGTGCGTTCTTCATTCAGTTTCAGCCCGATACTCGGCTCTGTTGAGTTATAGCAACAGTTAATGATTTTGGCGTCACTCAACCAAAAGAAAGCCTGCGAATAGTCACGCATACGGGCTTCGCTCTGCAAGGCTGACAAGACAAACTTCTTTTCATGTTTCTGCAATTGGCCCGGTATTTCCTCAAAAATAGCGGCAACTTTGGTTTCCTGATTGTCGGCGTATTTGTGAATGTCATTGCGATAAAGAGCCAATATGTCACGCTTCACCTCATCCACCTTTTCAAAATCCCGCGTTTCCACATACTTGGCGACAGCCTGCGGCATACCCCCGACAATCAGGTATTGCCGGAAATAATCCATTGCCCGACGGTGGAAAGCCTCCATCGGAAGGCGTTTGTCAAACCGCATCCGGATATAAGGCATCAGCATCTCGTCTCCCATAGCCCACAGAAATTCCTCAAAGTCCATCGGAAACATTTCGATGGCATGTTCTTCAGAAGGCAGCATGATGTCCTTGACATTCTTCTTGATGGAAATCAACGAGCCTGTCTCTATGTAATCATAACGCCTGTCTGCCACCAAGTGTTTGATGGCTGCACGGGCACGTGGACAAAACTGCACTTCATCGAATATGACTAAGGAACGGGCTTCCTCGTCTTTCGTCTGACGTGGTGTGAGCTTCTGCCTAAAATAAAGCTCCAGATTCATGAAAAGCATGTCGAGGTCGTCCAAATAAAGATTGAAAAACTCCATCACCTGCGGATTAACCTTGCTGAAATCCACTAGAATGTAAGACGTGTATTCCTTACGCGCAAACTCTTCCACGATATAACTTTTTCCTATACGTCTGGCTCCTTCTATCAAAAGGGCGGTATCACCCTTATGGTCTTTCTTCCATTCCAACAGTTTATTGTATATTTTTCTTCTCATAATTCACGTATTCACTTTTATTGCTGCATTGATATTTCACATATTCAAGATTATTATGTTTGCAAAAGTACACTTTTTCTTGGATAAAAAAAGAACTTTAGGATGTTTTTATTTCAATCAGTCGTTTGACATTGGTATATCGCCACATTGATAGGCGAATACATTGTGCCACCGATTTACATCATCCAAACTTTACCCATCTAAATCCGCACCCCATTGCTGAAACCTTTATTTGATGTTTCGCTGTTGTAAACCAGTACGACAACACAACAATAAGCCAGTAAACCAGCACATCATTGAAACTATGTTGTTTCCTATCTGTATGGAATTGCTTTCCCGTTCATCATCGTTTTCGCAAACCATTGGTTCTCTGTGTTTGTAAACAAGCGAAGATACATTTTTCTAAAATTGCATTTCCCTATTGGTGTCTAAGGCAGATTTGGCTGTAATTGGCACAGATTGGCATCGAATTGACGCTATTGTCTGCTTTTCGGGCGGATGAAAATCCGACTTTCATTCCCTGCATTCTCAAATATAGCTCAGACTTGCACATCAATTTTATTCTGGTTCTTCTTTTGGGCAGCTTAGGCATCGGGAAACGATGCTTTGGAAGCCGGAATAACAGCACAAATTCCAATCCGTTTGCTGGCGGATTGTTGCTTTCACGAGAAAGCAGCAAGGTGTCCTTCGGGTTACCCGAAGGCTTTTCGGTTACTGCCGAAAATGGCAGCAGCAAGGTATGTTTTGAGTTACTCAAAACGTTTCGGGTTACTCCGAAAACCTTGCCGCCGGGTTGCCCCTCCGAAGTCGGGCAACCTATTCAAACCTGCGGTGTTCCTATCCCATTCCTTGTACTTTATGCCGTACAATCTTATCTTGTTGTAAAGCGTGGTACGCCCGATGCCGAGCAATGCCGCCGCCAACGTGCGGTTGCCTTTTGCCTGTTCCAAGGCATGGATGATTTGTTTCTTCTCCATATCGTTTAGTGCCAATGAAGCATTGGTTGCCAATGGCATTTCGTCAAATTCTAATTTGTCCGCTATAACCGTACCACCTTCGGTATGCAGCACCGCCATGCGAACAACTCGTTTCAGTTCCCTCACGTTGCCACCCCCACGTATAGGCGAGCATCTGTTTCCTTGCTTCCGCGTCAAAGCATTTCACTTGCTTTTCAAATTCCTCGTTGGCAAGTTGCCGGAAGAAGTCCGCCAATGGAATTATGTCCTCGCGGCACTCTCGCAATGGCGGTATTTGTATGGTATATTCCTTCAACCGTTGGTAGAGGTCTGCCCGGAAACGCTTTTCGGCAATGGCTGTCTGCAAGTCCTCGTTGGTGGCGGCAATGATGCGCACGTCGGCTTTCTTGTCCTTGTTGCCGCCCGTGGGTCTGTACCGCTTGGCTTCCAACGCGCGGAGCAGCATCTGTTGTACTTCCAATGGCAGGTTGCCTATCTCGTCGAGGAACAACGTGCCGCCATCCGCATCTTCCCAAACGCCCTGTCTCTTGCTGTCGGCTTCCATGAACGCCCCTTTCTCGTGCCCTAACAGCTCGGATGCGGCAAGCTCCTTTGACAGCAGGCCGCAGTCAACTGGCACAACAGGCTTTCCCGTCCGTTTGCTCCTTGCGTGTATCTTTTCGGCGATGTGTTCCTTGCCCGTGCCGCTCTCGCCCAGTATCAGGACGCTCATGTTCGTGGGGGCAACTAGCCTTATCTTGTCGTATATCTTTCTGAACGCTTCGCTGGTACGTTCAAGAATGGGCGCGTCTTGCTGTTCCGCCCTTTTTTGCAGGCTGCGAAGCAGGGGCGGCAGGTTCATTTCCAACAGGTTCTTTGGAATGAAGTCCTCCGCTCCCAGTTTCAACGAGCGGACGGCGATGGGAATGTCGCCATGTTCGGTCATGACAATGTAGGGATTGTTCCTGACTTGTTTCCGCAGTTCTGCCAGCAGGGCGATACCATCACCGTCGGGCAGGCGCATATCGGCAAGCACGATGTCATCCTCCTGCATCTTGGCAAACAGCTTCCGTGCGTCATTGCAGTTGAAAGTGCTGACACTTTGGAAGTCTTTGCTTGCCAACAGACGGCATACATAGTCGGCAAATACGGGATTGTCCTCTACCACGATTATCCGTCCCATCGTTCCGCCTCCTTCCTTGCCAAATCTACAATCAGTTTGCCTTGTGCCAATACAGCACCGACGGCTGCATTCAATTCTTCATCCGATACGCTCTCCTTATGGATGGCATCATACAGTACTTTCAGCGGCTGTTCCGCCTTTATCAGCATCCATGAGCTTCTTAGATGGTGTACCCAGTTATCCAACGCTTCCATGTTCTTGGCTTCCGCTGCCTTGCGCACTTCCTCCATGACTGCTTATGTCGTAGTCGCCAGCTTTTCCAATGCACGCCGCTTGTTGCCGAAGGCAAGCAGGAGCAAGAGGTCAATGTGACTTACGTGTTTTTGTCCGATGCTCTTGTTCTATACAGTAAAACAATTGCTACTATTCGTCCTCGTATCATTGCATATACCACTAAATTTTTTTATAATAATTGGCAGGAACTAAATCTAGTGGTTCTGCAAGTTTATCTGTACTATATAAGACATAGAGATGATGCATTGTACGTGTCATGGCAACATAGAGTGATTTTCGCTGTTCTTCTGTAATCGCACCTTCAAATTTTGGAATTATTACCACATCAAATTGCAATCCTTTTGCACTATGATATGTCAACACCTTTGGTAAAGTATTGGTAAAATGAAGATTGCCTTGTCCTCGTCTGTCATCTGCAGCAGTCTTACACTTGTATTCTATATTGAGACCACGTTTTGTCAATGCTTCACTCATTTTAAGTACTAACTCATTACTGTAGAGCAAGATCCCAACTGATTTTCCATCATATTGCTCTATAAGTTTTCCGATTGCCTCTATTTGGTCTTCATAAGAATTATAATGTATAAAATGAGGAAAATCATTTTCCTTATTCAAATATACTTTCTCTTGATATGGCATTACATTAACACCAACGTATTTTTGAGTTATTTGAGCAACATTTTTTGGCAGTCGATAGTTGTTGTATAACTTCAGTTCCTTAAGTCCAGTTAATTTTGAAATTGCCTCAATAGAGAGAGTCTTTTTACCAAAACGAGTATAGATGGACTGAGCTGAGTCACCGAAGAATAGGAAATGCTTTTTGGCAGCACTCATAAACTCCCGAATTTCTTTAAGCTCAAAGTCTTGAATTTCATCGACTATGATATAGTCGGCAGATGGCATTCCCAACCATTTCCACTGATAGTGATAATAGAATTTATATGATTGCGAGGTGTAGCCAACTCCCATAAAGCCAGTCAATGACTTTGTAAGGGCGATCAGAATAACCGAATAGCCCATACCTGCTATTTGAGCAGCCTTGTGCATCGCAATGACTGACTTGCCGCTACCGGCGCATCCTGACACCAACATTGAACTATTGATTGTATGGTCAATAAGATCAAGTTGGTCATCATCCAAAGATTCCTCTTCTACAGGCCAATTCGTATTGCATCCCTTTAATCTTTGTGACAGAGTTATAGGGGTTTCAATTGATTTTTCAGCATCATGTTCTATTTCGTCATCAACAACATTTGAGGCTTTTGGTACAGAGATGGTATCAAAAGTCGTGTCTGATTCTGACTCTGCTATTCTTTGTTTTAGTGCTTCTAACTCACTGAGGGTATTCTCAAGTTGCTCTGACAATTTATCAGTACGATTCTTCTCCGTTTTTGCAGAAGCATCTAATTTTTCAAGCTCAGCCTTTTGCTCTGCAATCTGCTTATTCTGTTGTTCTATCTGTTCTTGCTTTTGGTCTCTTTCTTGAATAGCCTTCTCATACTCGCATCTAACTTTCTCCATTTCTTCATGGTTAGAGTTGTTTGATAAAAAACCATTCAAATCCAAAAGAAAGTTTATGCTATCAGCTGACAATAGTCTATTTGTCTTTAAAAAATCAAAATAACCCTCAAAAAATGATGCGCAAAAGTTCGCCTGGCTCTCTAAAGACAAGCCTGAACTACCAGTATGACTTCCAAGTTCGCTCGCAACACTATATAGCTGCATCAATACATTACGATAGGATTCAATGCCTTTCTTGACTCTCTTTTTGTCATTGTCAAGAAAAGAGGCTTGTAGCTCCTTATGGCTATAGAAAAGTGCATTCTGTGCCACTATGGCCAAAGCACTCCCTGTAGGTCTACGGGAATTATTATCAATTTTGATTTTATATTCAACACCTCTACCCCCAATGATTACTTGGTTACCTTCAAGGACATCATGTCCATCCTCGTTATCACCGACTGTATCCAAAATAATAAACTTACAGATAAGTTCAATGGATGGTCGTATGTGAACGAAGAAAGATTCATAATCTTTGTCATTAAAGAATACAACCGCAAGATTGTAGTCTTTCTGTAGCCTTTCTTTTATTTGATTCATAACTTATTGCTTTATTGTCCAATACCTGCTATCTGTACAATAAGTACATAACCTTTCCCACGAGCTTTTGATTGCCAATTTCGAGTAAAATCTGTACCACTTTTTTTATCTGCTTTTTCACTGTCTTCCAATCTCCAAACACTTATGTCGCTAACAAAAAAACCATTAATACATGCGAGATTATTTTTACTGGCCATCTTGGCTATTCTACTTCCACCCGACAAACGGCCAATATAGTGATTGTTATGATATAGATAGTATTTGCCGTCTTTAAAATAACGTACAATATTAACAGGATCGTCTATTTTAACTTCTTTTTCTATGTATTCTGCACATCCACCAGGTTGTTGCATGCCATCTGACGTTGTATACGACAAATAATACTTATCAAGACCAGGTTCTTTCTCAAAGATAAGAGCCTCAGACTGATTATCTGTGGTATAAATGTTACTCTGCTCCAAGGCACATTCTCGGTCTCCCTTATACACATGCAGATATTTCTTTGCACGAGTATAAGCAACGAACATCAGCCTTCGCTCTTCTTCTATATCTGCCGCATCATCAATTACTATGGCTTGACCCGGTTGATATACACGACGTAGTTTCAAAGGTAGCCCGATATATGATGGAGTTATAATAACCGCATCAAATTCAAGGCCTTTAACCTTGTGCATCGTTGTAAGAATGATAGTAAGTTTATCTTCTTTAAGTATACGCTCATTCTTGAACTTGTCATAAATCTTATACACCTGACCGCCATCATCATTTCCTGCTACATCCATAATATACAATGCAAGATCTCCATATGTATGGACATCTTCATCCGTTCTAATAGACTCAAGATAGTTTAGCACAAGAGTGTAGGCTATGTCGATGTAGAACTGGCTCCAGCAAGGATGATCAGTCATTAGCTTTTGGAGATAAATTTTCATACGTTCGCCTGTTTCTGATTCTAATTCTATTGCAGGATATTTTTGCAGCAAATCTATCAGGCTATAAATTTCCCTTTCACGCCAAAGTTCACAAACACTAGCACCTTGTATTCTGATTCTTACACCATCAGGCAGAGTGTTTCTTATCAAGGCATAACCTTGATATACTTCGTTGTTTGTCCTAAAGAAGACAGCAATGGTCTTGAAGATTTTATAGTCCTCACCATTTATCTTAGCCTTTTCATTATTTTGCAATACATTGGCAACAAATGAAGGCAGATCTTCATTCCATGATGAACCTGCCGAGCTAGCATCTGTGAATATTGTATATGGCTCTTGTGGCTCATGTTTCATGAGTTCTGCAGAAGATTTTGGAAGATTATGCTTACGCTCTTCTGGAATGAATATTGCAGCACAATCCAAAATCTTTTGGTATGATCTATAGTTCGTGAACATACCCAACTGAACAGGAGCCAACGCGTTATTCAGCCTATCATAATAGGGTTGAGGATTCAATACCTGTGCATACTGTTCAGGCGTTAAACTTATAGGTCGTCCACAATTGTCTTTAGGAACTCTATCAAAGCCATAGATACTTTGGTTTATATCACCAATAGTAAAGAATTTCGCATCTGGAAACAAATTATGGATAGCAAACAATGTTTCTAGACGTGGATTCGTAATATCTTGGAACTCATCAACCAACACATACTCAATTTGGGGGAATATAGCTTGAAACGCAGCAGCGTCATTCCTTACAAAATTAAGAAAATGTTGTTCCCACAACTCTGTTGGGAGATTGTCTAATTTTCCACCCATGCAGATTTTTGCAAGTGCATGAAATGTATGTACGTGCAACAGATGCCCGATACGACTCAATCCCAGTTTGGTAAACAAACTGTCCAGCCGATTCCTTAGTTCAACAACCACAGCACGATTGTATGCCAAGACAAGAATATGGCTCGGCACTACATGTTCTTTGTAGATAAGTTTGGCACAGCGCAGTGTAAGGACATGTGTCTTACCAGACCCCGGTCCGGCAAGTACATTCACATTTACGTTTCGAGGCTGATTGTATATGCTCAGCTGCTCTTGGTTGCCCTTTAGTCTATCTTCTTCCATCTTCAAAGCCTCTTCGGTAAGTTCGTTAAGGATGTTGGAATTTTCAGGTGCATAGTCGCCCACCAAGGCCAAATAATCTTCATAGTTTCTGCACATAAAATATTTACGAATATATTCGCTTTGCTTTTCACTTGGAAGCATAGAGAATATATTCATTGCAGTGAGTCTGACCTTCTTTACTTTCTCAAGTGTATCAAATTCTCTTCGATAATCGTGCATGGGTGACTTTTCGTCAATACCTTCATCGATAGGAGATTCTGTGAACTCTGTGGCTTGAACCTCTATACCTGTATTCATCAATGGAGTGTGCTCTATATATGAGAGTATTTCAAGAACTGAAAGCAGTTTGTCGAAATATCCGAACTTATCACCATCATCATGAAAGTTCATTTCCAGCAACTTCTCTGCCCAACAGAATGCTCCGGTATTTTCTGTGATGAAGCGAAGCCATTCCAAACAATCAGTTTCCATATTATCGACAAAATCCTTCCAACGCTCATCCTTCACCATAATATGATACAGCACATCCTCTTCCGTCTTTATTATACGAAAGGTCACACCTGGTACATATCGCAGGATGTTAAACATTCCCACGGCAACTCTTTTCTGTATATCGTTCTTAAAGGTATCGGCCTTGGTCACGCAGCCTTTGGGAGGATTGCTGTGTTCATCCTTCCATGGCATATATATTATAGTCTCTTCTTTCTTTCTGCGTTTTTTAGTCTCTGTTTTCAAGAGTCCATCATAATTGACCTCATCCATTAGATGACGTTGAATGTATTCACGCTCATTCATATCAAGTTCTCGCTCCACACCTATCTTGCAATCAGACAACAGTTTCCGTATTCCATCCATTGCGATATGAAGTGCGAAAATATTCTGGTTATGCTTGACCATATATCTCGTCTCTCCATAACGGCGCGCCTTAAGTTCACAACGCATCTGTTCGTTTAGTGTCAGGAGATTACACTTCATACAATCCAGAATGGCATTCATGATTTTGACAAACGAAAGCTTATACGGCTTAAAGCTCCTACGCATCTCAGAAATGGGAAACAGTGAATTCTCTTCCAACTTCTCAGCATGTAGCTTCAGATAATCGAACACCAGCTTAGCTGCCTCGTGAGAAGGCGTTTGTTGATACCGTCTGCCATACCCGACAGATGTTCCAAATAGATTAATTGAATTCTGATTCTGAGTAGGAAATTCTCTATTTGATATAGTCATGTCAAAATATGCTAAGTCGAGGTACTTCAACTTAACATATCCAATATGCTCCAGCCAATGGAACGCAAGACGTGATGCCGTTGTATCTAGAAATTTGCCGTTTTCTTCATTCTTAATCCAGATGTTATATGGCACAACTATTGGATTGAGTTTTACTTGCTCAATTGTTTTGAATCTACGAATGAACGCCAAAATTTTATCCTTGCAATCAGTTAAATCTGACCAACTCATCTGACTACGAACCAATAGATCTTTCAAATGTCTGAAATCATCAGGAGAGGTTATACACAAAGCCGGAATCTGACTACGGTCAGGAAAAGCAGCTTCATACATACCTTTATCACGACCAGCACGACCTACCTCCTGAAGATAATCTTCCAGGACTGCTGGTGGGTTGTAATGCACTACATAATGGACATTGGGAATATCCATACCCATACCAAAGGCTTTTGTCGCACAAAGTATGTTTATGCGCTCGTCTTCTGGCACATGATCTTCTTCTGCGTTTTTAAACTGGCGATAGATATCGCTTCTTTGGGTTGAATCTAGGCCTGCGTGAAAAAAGCTGATATGCTCAGCACAAGAAGCCAATAAAGAACCTTCAGGCGCAGCCTTACATAGTTCATTCAGTGCTTCTGCCGTATCTTCACACTCGTTATGAGTACGACAGAATACAAGCATGCAACTCTTTGAAAAATCGATTTTGTTGTCTTCGATGTAGTCCTTAATGGCATTTACACGTGCCGTAAGGTCATGTCCTTGATCTTTCTTGTTCTTTCCCTTTGTTACGGAAAAAGAAATGCTAATATGCTTTCTTATAGGATTATACTCTTCAGGTTTCTGCCCCAGTCGTACAATGTCAGGGAAATACGACTTGAAGTCTTGTTCGACTTGGGTGGTCACAGTGGCAGAGAACATGGCAACCATTATATCAAATTCATTCTTGCTATTTTTCATGTCAACACACCACTGAACCGCATTCCTGTAATCAGGACGGAAATCCTGTCCCCATTGAGAAATACAGTGCGCCTCGTCGAAAACTACATATTCGAGACCCCTATCCATTTGAAGTCTCTGATAAAGAACATCCATGAACGAACGCACACGGAATCTTTCAGGAGTGATATACAGCAAAGCTATCTCACCTGATTGAATTCTGCGGTAAATTTGTTGCGTTTCAGCTTGCATACGGTCACCACTAAGGTAATCTACGTTGCAGACAAACCCTTTCGCATGCAGTTCCTCGACCTGATCTTGTATGAGAGCTCGCAAAGGACTCACTACAAGTGTCAATCTGTTTGAAGTCATGGCACGAGCAAGCGCAGGACCTTGGAACAAAATGGATTTGCCACCTCCTGTAGGAATAGAAATTATGCAATCTCCCTTCTTTTCAAGCATATGCTTAACGATAGGTTCCTGACCTTCTCTCCAATCTTCATATCCCCAACTGTCAAGTATTACTTTCTTGAGATACGCAGAGTCAAGCTGCTCTTCAATACCACGTGTGTCCTTGAAGAACAATCCTGCCTTTTCTAAAGATTCACGATAAACTTCTTCATTGTTCCATAGAGTGAATACGGAAGCCCTGGCGTGACAAGTTTTTGCCAGACCAGAATAATCCTCAAAGTATGGGTCTATGATATAAAAGTTGGTGTCCTTATGGTTGGCCATCACCAATGCGCAGTAATGCTCAAAGATAGGCCATGCTGCCAGTATGCACTGTCTAGCCGTTGTTCGTTTGAACTTTTCATCTTCATCACTTTCTGCACCATCCTCATAGTCTCCTTCGAATGGAAGTTTGTCCCACATGATAAGATAACGGTCAATATCCATATTGTCCCATACGTAACAGAACGCCTTGTCAGAGCGATAATTACCAATTCCTGCCAAGAACTGTTCTTTTGTAATAACTACCAAACCATTGCTGCGGGTACCAATATACTCTAGTTTACGGAAGCCACTACCTGTGGCAGGTACATAGTATCCACAACTACGGGCATATTCCTCTACACTACCAAGTTCTTTATCGTCATTGATTATATAGATCAGTGGCTGCAATGGATTCTGTTCATGTATCTTCGCCAGTAAAGTCATTTGGTAATTCCAATATGCTTTTCTGTTTGTTGAGGCAGGACTTACCCTGAAAGATGGAGCATCTAACGACGTAGTGCCCTGACTTTTTACCATATATAGCTTCGAATCGGCAACATCTTGTCCCTTTAGTTTCCAAGGCACCAACTCGGGCATCACAGGGGCGAAATGAGTTAAGAACGCATTCCTATATTTCTGATATTGAAAATTCTGATAGATGGCGAAATTACCATTAGATTGTCTTTCTGCCCATACGTTTGCTGTTAATTCTGATTGAACAATACCAAGTTTTGTCTTATCTGCATCTGTCAATAATGCAATGTTACTCGAAGCCATTGACATAGGAAGCTTACATTCCTTGTCAATAAGTTCTCTGAAACTCCATTCTTTCGCCTCCTTGCATTTATGGACGCGGTCTTGAAGCTCCGCACCTATGGTAAAAATACGAGCATACTTGTTATCATATATTTTTTTGTCTGAGAACGAATCGATATCAATGCAATCTATGTTACTCTTCGGCTTAGTAAGATACTCTGCCAAACTATCTTCGGTGAATGTAATCTTACTTGATCCCTCGTTTTCCACACGAAGATACTGAGCCAAGTTGCAGAAGAGTGGCGTAGCACATATGTCACAGAAACGTGTTAGCACGCAGTTCCACAACTTATTGTTTAACGGATGTTCATCTAGGACTTCTCTGTTGATTTCCTTGTAGTCTTCGGTTGCGTCAGAAGGATATTGCACAGGTATATATTGCGCTATTCTTGGCCACAGACTTTTTGGAGCAATCAGAAGCACACGCTCCGCATCAGAGTTACTTACTGTGCCCAGCTTGGCAATCTCTTTGAGTTTTTTCTCCACCTCTGAGTCAAGAGAACGCAATTCCTGAAAGAATTGTTTGGATGTTTTAGCAGTCTTCTTAAAGTATTCAGCATATATATCCTGCTGAAGAGTGGCAAGAATATTGTTAATCTGCGCTGGTAAGAAATCTCTCAAGCTATCACAAAGTGATTTGTCTTTTGACAGGCGATATAGTTGGTTCCAAAACAGTTCATTGGTGAGTTCTGTATCTTCCGCTGCATTGTGCTTGGTGTGTAGAGAATAGGCATATCGGCATGGGTTAAGAAGGATCTCAATTTCCAGCGTATCCCATACAAACTGGTTGGTTGTGATTCCTTTCTTCGCCAGAATAGGTAAATCCCATTCCTTGATATTATGTCCTACTACGATATCCTGCCGATTTAAAGCACGACCTAACGAACGGAGCTGATCCTCCGATTCATAACTGCGCATGTTATCCTCCTTAAGAAAGGCGAACTCTTTGATTGTTTCGCCATCCGTTTCAAGGTCAAATACAACGTAGGGTACCTCAGCCTTTTCCGTATTCCACCATTCCTTCACAAATTGCTTGTAGAGCTTTGTTTCAACAAACTCTTCTATAACTAGATTCCTAGCGTAATCGTCAGGAAGAACTTTAAGCAGTTGATATTGTTCCGTCTCTTCGGCTGTTTTAATTGCGTTTACAACTAGCTTGGCATCCAATTTCTCCAGGAAGTTCTCGTTTTCAAAATTGGCTACCGCAACATAATTCTTGACAAAGTCAAGCATTTGAGCGGGCTTAAGTGTATTGCACCAAATTGCAACCGCATCCCAAGATGAGATACGGTTCAGTAAATTTATGTCTACGATATCAAGGAAGCAAAGAACCTTATATTCATCCTTGAGATTTTCTGCCTTTGCAAGATATTCAGCAAATTTTTTGCCATATACACTACGAAGAAATAATATGAAATCATTGCTGCTGAATCCTAAGGTGTCCGATGAATACAGAACTGACAATCCCTCCAACTTTATAGTGCCAAGAAAGGTTCTTAACTCCGTCCTATGTCCATCCAGACTCTTGGCTATAAGAGTCCTGACAACATCATAGTAGCCCGACAAGTCATAACCGGAAGTCCATAGTTGTTGTACATCGGACAAATCCAAGTTGCTATTTGTCATTCGTGCATTGAGTATTCTTTCTTTAAGTGTTGAAGGAAGGTTCTTCTCATCAAATACCTTACGTAGCAATAATAAGAGACTGTCGTTGATTAGTGGCAGATGTTCTTCCAAATATAACTTCTGAAAGCCTTCCAACTTGATGGCATCCAGAAATTTGCAGCCTTTACCTGAATCTGATTCTGCCCACAAGTTCAGAGCATATCTTAATTCGTTAAAATAGTCTGCTAAATCATATCCTGCATTCCACAGCTTGACTATAACATCTGTATCATACGAATCTTCTTCAAATACAGATGATATCATTTTGTTACGCAGACTTACAGTACCTTCAGTTTCACTCAACTCAATGCCACTTGTAACTATGTTTAACAGACAGTTTCGTGTGTCTTTATCAGAAACCAGTTCGTCAATTATTGCGTCACGTTGGTCTGCATTGCTGAGTTCTATATAGTCAGTTAGTGTATTGACTATAATTTGATTAACTCCGTCTTTCGCAAGGATGCTAACAACCTTATTTATAACATTTATGTTGTATGAATCGTGCTTTTGGTCAAAGCCCTCAATTCTAGCAAATTTACCGCGGTACTCAAAGGCTTTTAAAAGAGTATGCGAGTCGGGTGAAATTCGCTTGACATCAGTTGCACTCCAGCCTCTACGGCCCGATTTTGGAGTAAAAATGACCCATTCGTTATCTCTTGGATAAGAATCAGATTTCCATTCACTCCCCGTCAGATAGAAGCCAATAATCCTATTAGGTTCAGTTTCATTACAACTAACACCGTAGTTGTTTGCCAGTATAAAACCAAAATCTTTCTTTGTGTCAAAGAACTTGACGAAGCCAATAATAGGCTCATATGCGTTTGGAGCTGTTTTCTTTTTTACAGTTATCGTACTTGTTGGCTGAGATGTAACTTCTTGAACTATTACACTCATACGATGGGTTGACATGTTGATATCCGTAACCACACATGAAACTTTACAACCCTCAGTCAGTTTGAACTCTTTGGTCAGTTTATAGTCTGCACTTATGCCGAAGCCTACATCTATATATGCAAGTTTTTTATTAGTATTTACTACGGTACCTTCAACTACCATGCCTACAGGAAACTTGTCTGCATTCTCCACCAACGGATCCGTCAAAAGTTGTTTTCTGCTTAATTGGATTTTATTGCTCTTGAATTCAAGGATTACAACATCTAACTCATCGCCCTCTTTTATCAGTCTTGTTGCATCATTATGAAATCCCCAAGCCAGTTCATCCAATTTGATAAAGCCTATATGTCCATCAAACTGAACGTATACACCATAGTTCAATACCTTAGACGCTATGGCTTTAAACATCTTACCTTTATTGGCTTCTGCATAATTCTGGTCTAGGAACTTCTCAAAAGTAAAGGCATTACTCTCTTCGTATGGTGAAGCAGAAGAGTTGACCGAACTCTTTGAAGGTTCCAGCCGACTAAGGTCAGAATCGTCAATCACATGCTCGGGGGCTTTCGGGAAGAAAAGACCCTTGCGTGATGCATAGATAAGAATGTCATCAATTGAGGCATTCTTTAGGTTTGCGTATTGTTGAAGAGTTATCGTAGCCATAAATATTCTATCGGTACTCTATTTTATTTTCTTCTGTCAGTTGTGTACTTTCTTCGTTGTATTTTATTTCTATGAGGTCTTGAACTTCAACTTTAAGGATTCGTGAAATCTCCACTAATTGAGCCAAGGAGGGTTGGAGTTTGTTGGATCTCCATCGCGATACGGTGATTTCCGACATACCCATTTGTTCTGCTAGCCATTTATTAGTAAGCATCTTGTCTGCCATGACAACACGCAATCTATTCAGACATCCTGTTTTTTCCATATTGATTTAATTGATGTATTACGACACAAAATTACTGTTTTTTGCCCACAAAATTATCATGTTCCGATAATAATTTAAATTAAATAAGCAACTTTTGTTATTCGTAGTATAACAATACGGGAACAATGCCAGATTGTGGACACCGTTCCTCTCAAGGGCAATGCTATTACGGAAACAAACTACACGCTGTCTACGGAATATGCGGCGTAATCCATTCCTTCGACATGACTGCGGCAAGCGTAGGCTGAACCAAAAGAATTGGAGGTCTCCTTCATGGGCTTACAAACACCTCAGGAACGCATTGAAACCGTCTTCTCTCAGATCAATGACAATCTCATGATGATTCACAACTATGCCAAACAATCCCGCGGGTTCTTTACTCGCATGGCAGGTAAAATTGCGGCTATGACTTTCATACAATATGTAAATTTTGCCAGACAACATCCAATCGAGAAAATAAAATATGCGCTAATTCAATTCAACCAACGGGTTTATTTTCTTTCATCCTATAATTCCTTCTAATTTATTGTTCCTATTTTATTGTATTATCTTCTTTGTGTTTTTTCTGAGTGCAAGTTTCCTTCCACGGATTTGCAGCCATTTCTGAGGGGCATTTTCGGAAGTGTAGCGGACGGTTTTGGGACACCAAAACATAAACTTGCTCCCCTCAAAATTTCGTTGGATAGGTTTGGAGTAACTCAGAAAACGCCACTCCCTGCCACAAGCTGCCACGATTGTGCCAACCCATCGTTTGATGCGCAATGCCCATTTACTTTGCGTCCAAAACCGAGTATCAACAGTAAAAAAAACAGTATCGACAATGGAAGTATTGATTTTTCAGAAAGAAGCGTTTGAGGAAATGGCGGCAAAGTTCAGCCGTTTCTCAGACCGTGTGAACGAACTCCTTGCCAAGCAAGGCGGCAAGTCATTAAACCGCTGGATGGACAACCAAGAGGTCTGCCAACAGTTGAACATCAGTCCGCGCACTTTGCAGACGCTGCGTGACAACGGCACGCTGGCTTATTCGCAGATAAACCACAAGGTGTTTTACCGACCGGAGGATGTATTGCGCATCGTCAAGCCTGTGGAGAACAAACCTAAATCTGCAATGGCATGAGTGAAATGATTACCAAGAACCATGCGCTTGTCGCCGAGTTCGGCGACAGCCTTGACCGTCTGCTGGACGGTATCGAGAACTTTATGGCAAACAGCCGTCCGACATTGGGCGGTGAACGCTTCCTGACGGACAAGGAGGTGTCGGCACGGCTGAAAGTGAGCCGACGCACCTTGCAGGACTACCGCAACAACGGCATAATCGCCTATTACCAGTTGGGCGGCAAGATTCTATACAAGGAATCGGACATCGAACGGATGCTTGCCGCCAATTATAGGGAAGCGTTCAGACGGCATCCATAATTTGAACAAAGGGAATACGACCAGACGGCATCAGGTCGTATTCCTTACCTTGTCTGGTCGTATATCCTTCGTATCAACAACTTGGGGCTTTTCGTATATATGCCGCTGGCGAAAAGAACAAATATAACGGTTCTTTCCGATTGGCGGCATATAGTTTCCCCATGATGAACCGCCGGAAAGCCACGCTCTCCCTACTTCTCAACTTGAAGGAAACGGCTATCACCATTTCAAGACTGTAAACATCGTAGTTTATCCCGTTGTCCTGTTTGATGTACCGCTTCGTTTCGCTTTCCAACAATTCCATGTTTTTGTAGATAAAGTGTATAGCCTTGCGGATGTCGCAGCCGAACACGTTGAACGCATCGGACATTTCCTGCTGCGTCATCCAAACGGGAGCGGTCGGCATGGCAACCGCCCCGTTTTCTGTGATTGTGATTATTCCCCGTTCCATTGTCATGCCTCATATTATTTATTATCAATGTTTGTTTCTTTTGGCAGTTCTTGTCTTTTGTACCATTTGCCCGTTCCGTACATCATTCTGATCGCCATCAGGTTGTCCATGTCCTTTGAAATCTTCTTGTCAGTAACCTCCGCGTACCGCTGGGTAGTCCTTATACCTGAGTGACCCATCATCTTGGCAATGCTCTCGATGGGTATGCCCTCCGAAATCAAGAAAGTTCCAAACGAGTGTCTGCTTTGATGG
>ERZ778513.977-NODE-977-length-19629-cov-7.121692_pt1 | contig 19629 bp, 19 predicted proteins | sample MGYA00510345_ERZ778513 | MGnify/ENA primary metagenome ERZ778513 (study PRJEB29527, sample SAMN07138966) | mouse gut metagenome | material: feces | host: mouse | place: China:Nanjing | collected 2016-01-25 ... | reverse complement strand
ACAATACTACCAGAATAGGAGACTAATTATAAGACGCCGATTATTTGCCGCTTACCCTGTTATGCCCCTAATAATATAATATTCCAATATTATATTACTGGAGGGAGTGGCTGTTTTCACTACAGCCACTCCCTCAAAAAACAAATTACGGTATTGGAAAGAAAAAAGGCCAGCGGATACATCAGGCTTCCCCGATGTCATCAGTTTTTCTTCCATTCTCGTAAATCCACATCAAATCAAATATCAAACAAGATTTGATGAAACGGGAAGGATTTCTCTTTCCCATTTTTGTTTCACTCCAGTTTTTCCGCTGTTTTCATGCACAGATGACTTATCCCTTTCCGCATTACTTTTCCCATTGCTTCCATGCATTTTTCCATTGTTTTCGCATTAAATTTCATATCCATCCAGTGCTCCATTAACCTGAGCCTGTGCCTGCCATCAAGCAACTCCATCATATGCTTCCTCAGATCCACATCTGCCCCCAACAGTGAATGACAGATATCCGTATCACAGATATTCCCGAACAGGCTGGCAGCGACATTGTCATCCATCACTTTTAACATATCATTGAAAACAGACCTCATGCTGTCCATTTCCACGGTCTTCCCATGGTCTGCATCCCATACCGCAAATTTCTTTTCCAGCTTCTCACAGACATATCTGTACCTTTCACCTTCAATCTGCTTCCGTTTTTCTCCCGCAAATCCATTAAACTCGGAAAGCTCACAATCAGGAATCAACGAAGCGAAATATTCCAGCATGTAGGCATAGGAAATCCCATAAACCATGCCAAGAATACTGATGCAGTAAAGATATCCAGTTAGTGCATCGGCCTCCATATATCCGCTGGCAAAATACCTGTTTGTCATAAGTCCTGCCACATCTTCCGGTTCCTCGCCCTTGGAGATATGTTCCAATCCAAATTCCAGATACGGTCGCATCGGCACTTTGTCCCCCAGTTTTTCCTCTATAATGTCGAGCACATACGGTCCATCCCTAAAAAATTCATCTGCTGACAATGCCGCAAGCCCCTGTTTACGGGCATACAGCATCACTTCGCCGATTGCCCCCATCGCGGCATACACCTGTCGTCCGCTATCCCCAAAAGCTTTTTTTGCCTGCCTGACGGCATCAATTCGCATCTCTTTTACATAATGGAACATGGGTATGCAGCCAAATCCCCTGCTGTTTGTCGCATCCTTTTCATTTCCGTAAATGGTCATACAGCATTCCCCCTTTCTTCGAGTCCTTTCAAAACCGTCCCCGTCCGTATGTGAAATATCCCTGTCTTTATAATCCGTCCCATTGTTTCCATACATTTTTCCAATGTTTCGGCAGCGGCAAACGGTATATCCATTAGTTCTTCCATCACCTTAAACCTGTGATTCTCGCCAAGCAGCCTCATTACATACCACCTCATTTGCTCGTCACATCCCAGTAGAGAATAGCAGATGTCAAGATTATCCATTTTCATTAGCAGGCGGCAGATACCATTATCATCCAGTGCCCGAAGCAAATCTCGAAAGACTGTCCGCAAGCCGTACCTATCCAATTCCGCAATCTTTTTGGCATCTGCATCCCATTCCGAAAATTCCTTTCCCAGCTTTTGGCCCATATAATGGTATCTTTTCATTTCAATACTCTCCTTTTTATCTGCTGCAAATTCATCAAAGCAGGAAAGCTCCGAATCCGGAACCAGCGAACTGACATATTCCAGTATGCTGGCATAAGAAATCCCGTAAATCAGTCCCGCCACACTTATGCAGTAAATATATGCAGTAAGTGCATCCGCGGCCGTATAATGGCATACGAAATACCTGTTCGCCAGAAACCCTGTCACATTCTCCGTCTTTTCCCCATTTGAAATATGTTCCAGCCCAAATTCCAAATACGGCCGCACCGGCACTTTATTCTCCATCTTTTTCTCTATCAGGTCCAGTACATATGGTCCATCTCGGAATGTCCCGTCCTTGGATAAGGCGATCACTCCCTGATTCCGTGCATACAGCAATACTTCACCTACTACCTCCATCGCAGCATATAACTGTTTCCTTCCGCCTTTAAATGCCTCTTCTGTCTGCCTGATGGCATCCATTCGCACTTCCTGAACATGCGGGGACATGGGAACACAGTCAATTCCCCTGCTGTTTATTTCATCCATTACTGAACCATAAATTGTCATATATCTCCTCCTTTCCCTGCATCTGCTTTATGCAGTGCATGAAAAACCTTATCCTCCCTGTTCCGACAACAGTTCCCGCACTGGGTACAATGGAATTTGAACTCATTATCAAGCCCGATTTCTGCCTTTGCCAGTCCGTCCATAATTTTTTTAACATCTTCATCCATTTTTTTCTGCCTCCCTTCTCATTTCTTTTATTTGTAATCATTACTGCATATTTTTCTGATACCGCCCCCCTTCCGGTTTTTATATTCTGATTATAGCGCGCCGCTTTTTTATACCGCTCTCCCGGAAAACTGCCTGTTCCCTGCCGTCCTCTCCTTTTTCCATTTTACCCCTATATGAACACCGTCTCTGTCCTGCTGCCAGAACGAAAAAACGGCAGACAAACTTTTCTGTCTACCTCGCGAATCCCTGAATTAAAAAGGCCCGGATTGGGAAATTCCCGTCCAGACCGTCATCTTCTTCCTTTTTTTGTTTTATTACATCTCTACAATAATTCCATACAGAACCGCCTTTCTTCCTCCATGCAGTGATATTTACCGCCCTGCCGTTTCCCTCCGTAAACTGCGAACCCATTTCCTTACCGACGAAAACCGAACTGAGACAATAGTTCTTCCCTTTCTAAATCCTGAAAGCTACTCTTAGTCTATAACCGCACTCCTTGTGCCTTTCCAGAAATATGTAATGAAATGATAATGAAGAGAACCCTGAGAAAAGATTTCCCAAGGTTCTGAATCTGAAAATTTAATATATTTTTAGTTATGGTTATAGCAAAATAAAACCTGCTTTCAGCAAAATTGTTTTGGCAAAAGCACATAGGAAATAAAATTGTAACACTGCATTTATCCCTATTCGATTATTCTAAAATGGTATTTCTTTGCTCTCATTTCAAATGCATACTGAGTCCCTTCCATAACATCACATATTTCTTTTCTTATGTTTTCATCATCCATCGTGCCCACATACTTTGTATCTATTTCATCCGTTTCTGAATCCATCGAAACAATATACTCCGCATCTGCATTAACAGGAATATTGGCATTATGGGTTACTACTATAATCTGGCGGTTTGACTTCGTTTTTTTAAGTCTTGTAACAATCAAATCATATACAAGTTTATTATCCAGATCATCTTCAGGTTGATCCAACAGTAATGGTAATTTTCCATGGGCTAATAGGAATGTTAAAATTGCCGTTGTTTTTTGTCCTGCTGAAGCATTGGACAGAGGGATATATTTTTTCGCATTTTCGGGTCTATATGACACCTTTAGATCATCCTCCGGCAAAAATGAAATTATTCTGGCGAATGATTCCGGTGTCATATCACAAATTGCAGTTCTCATGCGGCCGGAACAGCTTTTTTTATCATCTTCTTCGCGAATATCCCACATCAACTTTCTAAACTTCCGGATTCCATCTTTACCAAAATATATATCTGCCAGCTTATTGATGTCTTCTTCAATTGTTGCATTATCCTTTTGTAAGGCAGCTTTCATTATATGGATAAATGAATTTTTGTTTCTGCTTCGTTGAATTTCAAACTTCACATTCGTATCACTGCCAATAACTTCTTTTATAAAATCCGATCTCAGCAACGAAATCTCTTTTACAACCTTTTCGTATTGCAGATTTAGCTGCTGCCTTTCATCCTCTGCATATTTTAATCTTTCCTTATCGCCTTTTATTTTATCCAAATCCGACAGCTTATTTCTTTTTCTTTCCAGCAGTTCATCCAGCTTTTCAAAATTTATTCCTTGTTCCTGTAAAGATACACTTAAATCATTATATCGTTTCTCTGTTTCCTCCATGCCTTTCTTCCACTGTGAATTCGCAATGCTTACTTTTAGTTCATCCGTTTCTTTTTGTATTGAATCAACAATCGCCGACAGCTCCCTCTTTCTGGTATCCAACAGAGTTTTGTCTTTTTCAATCAATTCACTTATTTCCTGATCATCTATCTCTGAACACCTGATTCCTTCATCTATCAGCTTATTGATTAAAGTCCTCATTTGTTCTGTCTGTGTATCCTTATTTTCCAAATAACTTTCAATTGCTTTTTCCTGTAAAGAATATTCTTGTTTTTTCTTTACAACTGCAGATATACCGCTTTCTATATATTTGTTAATTTGTTCTTCTATGTCCTTAATTTCAGTATTTAACTTATCTTCTTCGCCTATAGATGTCCTCAATGCCTTTATCTCAAGCCATTTAGCAATAACTTTTTCTAATGCAGTTTCCCGCTCATCCACCTTTTGATTATAATTTTCTATATCCGAATCAATTATGCTCAAAAGGGAATTAGAATCTAAGGCCAATTCATAAATTTGTTTTTGTGTGTATACCTGAGCCCTGAAAAAATCAAAGTAATTATTGTCAGTTATTTTTACCCACTTTTCGCCCTCAAACCTATATAATTCCCTCAATTGATTATGCATATCCTCAATATTGCTGATGTTTACTCTATATGCATCACCTGCCCTTTGAAAGCATATCTCTATCGTGGACTCCTTATTAAATACACCTTTTTTATCGCGCCCCAGCTTTTTGTAAAAATTTTCCTGTTCTTCTTTTATCTGAGTCAGTCTTTCTGCATCAAATGACTGCATTCCGCCTGCCAGCATACGGATGATGGATGATTTTCCGCTTCCCCTTCCACCAATTATTGCATTTAACTGTGGATTGAATTCCACAAAAACATCTTTTTTACTTAACTCGGTTTTTGAAAATTTTATAGAACTAATCCACAATTCCGGTTCCAAATCAGGCTTTCCGCTGTGTTCATATGCATTTTTCACTCTCATGTCACTCGAAATCAAAGCCTGCCGTACACTTTCTAAATTGGGCTCTTTATCCATTTTCAGCCAAGTAATATTATTTCCTATTCCCCATAGCCCGTGCCTTGGATCATTTTCTTCACATGGATTATCAGAAAAAGTAAGCATCGGAAGGCCTGATTTTTCAGCTAACAAATATGCCTTATGCCATTTTTTAATCTCATCATCTGAAATTACCTTTCCATACTTTTCATGAAGCCTTTCACCAGCCTTTATTATATCGTGATCGTTTTCATACTGGTTCCATATACCTTTATTAACAATCTGAACGGCATCAATGTAGGTTCTATCCAATAATTTCTTTATATTCCCATCGCTCATTGCATTGATTCCATTAAACTCGTCAATATGGGCAGCTATAACCAAACCGCCCATTTCATGTGCCTTCCCGCACACCTCGAATATATCACCCTTACATGTATATCCGCTGTTCCCTAACGACTCCTTAAATATTTCAACCCTATTGAGAAACTCTTGAACCTCCGTACCCGAATCATTCACATCAAAAATAATCAGCATATGTATTTTGCTTGTATCACATGACAGTTCCACTCCCGGAAAAACTATGATTCCATATTGATCAGATTGTTTTTTTATTTCATCTATTCCCCTGTAATCATTATGATCAGTAACCGCTATACACTGAAGTCCTTTACTTTTCGCCTCTTTCAACCACATATCTATTGTATCTGTTTTTTCCTTATAACATTCACTCCATATTGTGTGTAAATGAAAATCGCATTTATACCATCTCAGCCCCACATATTGCATAATAATCTTTCTCCTATCGTAATTCGTTTAAGATGCAATCACAGATTTTATTTCCAGTATTTATCTCATGCACTGTTTCTTTTATACACTGGCTAAATTCTATTTATTTTAGCAAACCTATATATTTCCTTTATTTTTCTTTCCTATACATACACTTCCCCTGCTCAAATTTTACTGTACTTATATATACTGTCCTATTTTTCAATGGTTTCTTTCCAAAATCTAAAAAACAAAAATTCACGGAAATTCTCTTTCAAATCATCACTTAATCCCTCAAACAATATACCCGCAACTATCTGATTGTCTAACAATAAGTTTGCACCTATTCTTATTTCTTTACACAAATTCTGATCTTCTGCAATTTCAAATAATTTTCTTTTTTGTGCCTTTGAAAGTTCTCCCCGCCGTTTTAATACCTGATATAAATTTAAAATCCGAATTTCAGGCTCTAACTCGCTCTCTCCTATATCTGCATTATAAAGCCACTCTGCAAACTTGTATGCCGTATCCAAAATATCCATTCTTGTATCCCCACTATCATCATAAGCCGCAATTAATTGCATAAGCATACAATTTGCTCTTACAAAAATATTTTTCTCATCTGACAGTTCTTGATATGATTGAAAAATATCATCATAATCTAAATTGCGAATTTCGAGAAAGTCATCTGACTTGAGGAAATCATACTTCGAAGTCTTATATATTTCATCACCTTCCCTATAAAGTAAAATATGCGGCTCGCTAAAATAGTCAGATATTCTGTATGTATTCGGAACATCCTCCTTCTGTAATCCAACCACCACCTTAGTACCCAGATAATTTAGTCTTATAACAAAAGGCAGATTGTCTTTTAAACCTGTTATTGGTTCATTATTCAACAAACCCTTTATCATCTGGTCATTCGTATGATAATCTTTTTCAGACAGGTTATTCATATCAATCTCCGTATCCAATTTAAAAATACCCAATACCCTCATCAGGTTATGACAATATTCAAGGTTCTGCTGCAATTTTCCTACATTTTCTTCATTAATGAGTTTTTCAAAATTAATTGGGAGTATATGACCACCAATCTCAAATTGTTTATATTCATGAAGTGCAAGTATAAACTCTAAATCAATTACCTGATTTTTCAAAATGGGTGTCTGTTCAAATTTAATGGTAAATACTGACTTTTCCTCTGACTTTGAAATAGTAAAACTCTCTCCTATCGCAAGAATCACTTTGTCCTTGGAACGGATTATTTGAAACTGGGAATAATAAACAACACCATTTACACTTACCTCTGCCTCAATCGTTTCTTCTATATTTAAGTCCATCGGTATTTCCATAAGCGGCTGTAGCACCGCACTTCCCCGAATATTTGCATACATATAAACATCATCTCTAAAAAGCTGATTATATGTATCTGTTTTAGAACATCCATAGTTTGTCACAGAGAGTGATATCCCTTCTAAGACTCCCTGTTTATCCAATTCGTCCAAAGACTGTAATTCCGAATTTACAAAACTGGTCTGCTTCTGCCGATGGTCATAAAAATTTAGAAGAACGGATACCTTTTTCAAATTATCATCTGGAAAAGGCTTCAATTCAATACTTCGTTTTTTCTTCTTTATATTATTATCCAGAATGGAACGAAGTTTTACTGGCAATAGGCAAGAATAATATATTTTTGTATCCAATCCATTATTTCCAATTAATACTACGAAAAATATGACCCCGCCATCATTAAGATAATTTTCTAAATCTATTACTGCTACGGGAAATTTTATTGTTTCCTTGGAAAAATCGTTATTATATTTGCCTTTTACCTGTACTGGAACCTTTTTAATGCCATCTTTCTTTTTATCCTTATTAGAATAAATGTATATATTTCCATCCCATGAGGGTTCCTTCTCCCCATCATTTATAAAGGGGGACAAGACATCAGTCATTGAAATGCTTGTCTTAACACTCGCTGTCGCTATCTTTTCCAAATCCATAATAAATCCCCTACCCATATATGCCCTTGTCATATTTTAAGTTATCTTTTAACAATAATTAACTGCCCTTGTTGAATTTATTCCTCCACTTTTGCAGCTATTTAATCGCTGAACATATTTCCATAAAACTTTTCTTACTCAGTGTACACAGCATTTATATCAAATCCAAAATTCAATCCTGAAAAGATATACTCCATAACTGAATAAAATTCTGAAATATAATTTTTTAAATCCCAATAATATATCGTTATTTTACCCAGCTCATAAAACTCAAGATTGTGATTCACCAAATATCTGGAAAATGATGCGTCCGTCTTTTCGTTATAATAAATAAACGAAGAAAGTCTTAGCAGAAAATCATAAGCTTCATCTTCTAATACATTTTTTATTTCTTTTAAAAGACTAATTAAATCATGTCCATCAATCTTTTTTGCATATTCTCTTAATTGTTTCTTTTCTTTGAATACCTGCTTTTTTAAATACTCATTTACAAAAATCAGCTTGAATGCCAACTCCACACTTTGTCGAAATAACATCAGCAAAGGAAAATACAGTCCATACTCTTTGGTTGAGATATTGTCTATATCAGCATCATCCAACTCCCTGCATCCCCTCCATTTATAATATCTTGACATTTTCTTACCTTCGTTATCCTCAATGTTCTTAAAAAATATATCAGCCAATATTTCAGTGCTTTTTTTGTAATTATTGTACTGAAAATAAAAGGGTAATGCTGAATTGAAATTATATCCATCGTATAAACTCAGCGAAACATTCTTTCCCAACAAATTAACGGAATACTGATTATTCATGTTATCGTTTCTATCATATAGTAAATCTGCATTGTCTATAAAACCATCCCTGTTTTTTTTTAATATATTCTCCCAGTTCTTTAAAGGATAGGCACTTCTTTATCCCCTCAAGCAGTTGTTGTCTATGCAAATTAGTAATTTTTATGTTACGGACTGCGGTTTCCTTAAATGTTTGAAACTCTCTCGTCGAATAATCATCATAATATCTTTTCCGATATCGAAAAAGATTTTCTAAAAGCCTGATATTATATGTACCAACCGCAATATTTTCAATCTGCAGACTGTCAAAATCATATCCAATTTTTAACATTAGATTTATGTAAGTATTTTTCTTCTCTGTTACATCAATTATATCAAAATTAAACTTATACACTTTTATTCCGATAACTTTCCCTTTTATACAGCCGGAATTGCTATTTTGTGTATATATTTCATCATCAATAAGATTTACACTATGTGCAAAATTCACTTTTTTAGACAATCCAAACGGATAACTACACCCGGCATCATATCCATATATAACATAATCATCGTCCGTATTTATGTTCAAATCATCTGTATAAACCACAAAAGTTTCCTCACTCTCATTTTGAACATTTGCACAGAAAACTTTATTGAATAAACTTGTCTGACGAATATCGCATCCCTTAAGCTCCGTATATATTCCAGTATACTGTTTTTCAGCTATTTCTATCGGAAACATCTTTCTCACCTCAATTATCTTCGATTTCTTCCTATAATCATCTGCAAAGAAATTGACTGCTTCTACAATGGTAGCTGTCTTTGACTGCCCTGATTTCTCACAATCCTTTTCTGACATTATTTCATTTTAAACAAAAAACTGTATAAGTTCTCACATTATTTTCCTCTAAACAAACATCTGCTGTAACAATCCTTTTTTGATATTCTTCCATTTTTCAAGTTTCTGTTTTTTTGTCTGAATAACCTCATCAACTGCATACAACAGTTCTGCTATTTTTTCCTGTTCCTCATTATCTGTCGGATATTTAATTTTTATCTTCCCCAACTCTTTTGATTGTATATGGACAATAGATTTTCCCTGTGCTATTCTTGCTATTTTACTTTTTGCCTGATAATTAAGAATATAACTCATAATTCTCCCATCAAGAACATCTGACCGAAATATGTTTAAATCTCCCGCAAGAATCACTCCCTCTTTCATCACACATGTTGAAGTCGAGATTTCCTCTGCACTTTCACCGGAAGTCGGTATAACAACATCTCCCATTTTACTATAATATTTATCTTCAACCACAGCTTTCGTTTTTCTTTTAATTTCATATGCAACTTCATTGTATGTTGTATAAAGTTCTCCATATAAAATAAAAGGTGTTCCTGTTTCGGAAATATCTGCTTTTGATAACGAAGCACCTTTAATAAATTCCCCCAGCTTTCCGATTTCCTGTTCTTCCCACTTTGGATAATCAGAACCATCCCCCCTCTTGAACCTTACTTCTTGTGAAAATATTTTCTGCATCACACCTTTTTTCTTTCTTCCCATAATAAAACCTCTGATTTCATTGAATTAATAATCTCGTCAATAGCCGAAAACAATTTTAGTATTTGATATTCTTCTCTTTTATTTTCTGGCAACCAAATTTCCATGTCAAAAAAGTCATTTACCGAAACATTTAACAAACCATGATTTCTTGCCCCTTCTGCACAAATAGCATAAATACCTTTATACCATTTCTGACTATCAAAATATTTTACAATAAAATCCGATTGTGTATTATTTTTTAATGCAAAACAAATATACAAAGTTGACAATGCTCCCATATCAAACATATCCAATCTCTTTATAGAACCATAATCATACCCCTCAGAGTAACTTTTGTTATATGCAAACTCCCCTTTCTTCAATAGATAGTAACCTGACATATCTTTACTTGCTACTGTTTTATTAAAATATGTTCTTTGGTCAACCAGTCCATCTAATGATGCAATTGTAAGTGGTAAATTTGTTTCGTTATTAGAGTTCTTCCTATTAACCCTCTCTGCTATATCCGATAATTTTAATCTTTTCCATTCATCTTTAAACTCTGAAAATCTCAAGTGAGGTTTAGCCATTTTTTTACTCCCTATAATCCAAGCTGTGCCAAAAGTTCATTTGCTCTTTCAACAGCCTCCTGCTCCCTTTTTTCAATATCCGCCAGAGCAAGTCTGTTCGCTTTCAAGTCAATCTCTTCCTCTTCCTCAAATGTATCAACATATCGGGGAATATTCAGATTATAACCATTATTTCTTATCTCATCTTTCGTTGCTATATGGCAAAACTTATCAACCGGTTTCCGATTGACATATGCCGAAACAATCCTGTCAATGTCTTCATCCGTAATAATGTTCTGGTTTGTGCCGGCAGTGTAATATGCTGCAGCATCAATAAAACAAATATTTTCCGAATTTCCATTCCTGTTTTTCTTCAGCACGAGCACACATACCGGAATGGAAGTGCCATGGAACATATTCGCCGGAAGCCCGATAACGGCATCTATGCAGTTCAATGTGTCAATCAGATACCTGCGGATCTTCTCTTCCGCCCCGCCCCTGAAAAGCACACCATGCGGCAGCAGGACTGCAACCCTTCCGTCATCTGCCATGTGATAAGCCATGTGCTCCACAAAGGCCAAGTCTGCCTTGGAAGCGGGGGCAAGCACACCGGCTCCGGAATACCGCGGGTCTGACTCGTAAGATTTCCCCATCGTATGATGTGCGGAATATGGGGGATTGCTTACCTGTATCTGGAATGTCTCACCGCCAAAATTGTCTTTTTTCAGTGTATCGTCATTGTATGTCGTAAACTTTTTATATGGGACACCATGCATCAAAAGGTTCATTCTGAGCAGGTTGTAGGTTGTCCCGTTTAATTCCTGTGCATAAAAATGTGTTACATCGTGGGATTCCACCTGCTCCTGCACCTGCAACAGCAGGGAACCGGAACCGGCACAAGGATCACAGGCAGACTCCACTTCCAAAAGCCCTGCCGTTGCCAGCCTTGCCAGCAGCTCGCAGGCACAGGCAGGTGAAAAGAACTCGCCGCCCTTTTTCCCCGCATCCGACTGGAATAAGCCTATCAGAATCATGTATGCCGTCCCGAGAATGTCAACATGCTCCCCTTTCAGGTCAAATGATATGTCGCCTATTTTCAGGATGATTTTGCTGATAAGCTCCGTCCGCTGCGAGACTTCCTTTCCCAAGTCCTTATCCTGCAGGTTCATGTCATCGAAAAGCTTGTCAAATGCGGTCTCAGACTCCTGTCCTATGGTGGATGCAGTCAGTTCGGATATCGCGGTCTCGAAATGTTCCACCGAAAACTCCGCCCCCTTAATTTCCGATATGAAACTGTTGAACAGATATTTCGGCTCGATGACATAACCAAGATGCTCTATCGCCCATTCCCTGACCACCGGTGCAAGCTCCTCGTCCTCAACCGCCTGCCTGTAGGTCACACCGTCCTTTTTCAGCAGGTCGTCCATATAGCTTTCCGTCCGTTCGGAAAGATAACGGTAGAAAATCACCCCGAGGATATAATCCTTGAACTTGGAACTGTCCATATTGCCCCGCAGGTCGTTCGCTATCGCCCATAATTTATTTGCCAGCTCCTTTGACTGCTCGCTCTGTACTGCCATCGTTTCAATCTCCTTCTGCCGTATACTTGTTATACATCTCTGCCATAAACATCTGTATCGCCTTAATCCTTTTCGTCATCTGTATCAGCCCCAGATCAAGGTCATGCAGCTCCACACGGATTGTTTCCTTTGTAACCGCCCTGTCGTCTGCAAAATACTGCACCACAAAATCCGTCACCTTCCCGCTGGGAACCCCGTTCTCCTTCGAAAACCTGTCTATGTCCGCAGCCATCCGCTCCTTCTCGTAATTCTCATATGCTTTTATGATGTCTTCCTCAGGATCAAGGTCAAAGAACCGTTTACTGATAAAGTCTGCCATAATGTCCTTCTTATACCGCATTTTCTCATTGTCCGACCTCTCGACCTCACGGAGAATGAGGTCAACGGATTTCTTCATTTCCTCCTTGTCCTTCCTGTTGATGTCTTTCAGAAGGTTCAGTATGTAGACCACATTGATTTTATCCGTCCGCACCAGTTCTATATTAAAATCCACATCCACAAGGACGGACTTCCTTCCCCTCTCCCGATCCTTTTTCATCCGGTCATAAAATGTGAGGTACCATGACTTATAATCAAAGTAGTCCGCCTCGTCCAGAAAAATATCTAAATCCGCCTGTTCAAACTTTGAGAATGTCTTTAATGTGGAGTATATGCCTGCAAGGCTTCTGAATGCAACCACATAGAGCCTCTGCCCGTTCTCGTCTATTATGTTTCCCGCATCATCAGGAGTGCCGCAGACCTCCCGCAGTTCTTCCGCCCTCTTCCTATATTCCGACAGGTAATATTCATATGACTGGAGCAGGAACTCATTTGGGTTTCCGTCACCCGAAAACAGCTTCAATGCATTGTCCTGTGCTTCCTTGATATTCCTGTATGTCACAATCTGCCCGTACCGTTTCGTGGCCTTGTCCACCCTGTTCGTCCTCGAATATGCCTGCAGCAGCCCGTGCCATTCGAGGTTCTTATCCAGTATCAGCAGATTTGTTGGTTTGGAATCAAATCCGGTCAGCATCATATCAACCACAAGAAGCAGGTCCACCTGTGGGAGATCCTTCTGTTTCATCCTCCTGATAATGTCCTTCCTATACCCATCAAAGGTATCCGGTTCAAAAGAAGTCTGAAACATATCATTATAGTCATCCATGCACTTCTTCAGGCTGTCCTTTGATGTTTCATCACAGCCGTCTTCCATATCCTCATTATTCTGGCAGTGATAGATGGCGGCAATCCGGTATCCCCTGTCATTATGCTTCTTCAGGAAATCATAATATTTCAATAATGAATCCACCCTGTCCGTGGCAAACAGGGCAGTATAGACATCTTTTCCTTCCGGATGCACATGCTGTTCCAAATGTTCCAGTATGTCAATGGCTATTTTCTCCATCCGTTCTTCATTATGGTAGATTTTTGTTATGTCAATGCCGTTCTGTCTGCAGTATGCAGCATCGTCAATCCTATCAGGATCAATGTGTTTTCCCTCCGGCACCTTGCAAATATTGATATTCCTCATATATTCCACAGAAAACCGGAGCACATTTCCATCTGCGATTGCTTCCTTAATCATATATGTATGGATGCAGGGATTCAAAGTTCCGGCTTTAAAGATATCAGCTGTGGTCCTTTTGTTTGTGCCTTTGTTTTCATCAAAAATCGGTGTGCCAGTAAACCCGATATAATCCGCATTCCGGAAATGTCTTTCTATTTCCCCGTGCATCCTCCCAAACTGTGAGCGGTGGCATTCATCTATAATAAAAACACACCTTTTTTCCTTTAATGCATCCATTACCGCGGCATACTTCGTCTTTTTAACCGCAATCGCCATTTTCTGAATCGTTGTAATAATCATTGTCTTGGAAGAGTCTGAAAGGGCACTGACCAGTTTTCTGGTGTTTTCGGTATTGTCAACACATCCCTCTTCAAAGGAATTATACTCGTCAACCGTCTGGTCATCCAAATCCTTCCTGTCAATAAGGAAGAACACCTTGTCTACCGCTGTATCATCCCTGAGGAGAGTCGCCAGCTTAAAGCTTGTCAGTGTCTTTCCCGATCCCGTGGTATGGAACACATATCCTGAAAGATGGCTTCCCTTTATCCGTTCAAATGCCTTCTTGACCGCATATATCTGGTACGGCCTCATTACCATCAGCACAGGCTCAGTTTCCTTTACCACGACAAACTTATACAGCATTTCGGTTATGGCAAACCTGTCAAGGAAATCATTCGCAAAGGGAATAAGTTTATTAATTCGCACATTGCCGTCATCGGTCCAGAAAAACACAAGGGATTTCAAAATATCATTCCTTGTGCCGTCAGGTTTGATTTCATTTGCATTTGCGAAATATTTTGTCTGTGTTGAATTGGAAACGATGAATATCTGGATATACCGGAACAGGCCTTTAAAGGAATCCCTCCTGTATCTGTTTATCTGGTTGACCGCCTCGTTAATCTCAACCCCGGGTCTTTTCAATTCCACTTGGATCAGGGGCAGCCCGTTAATCAGGACAGTCACATCATACCGGTTCTTATAAAGCACGGATTCCTCATGCCCCTTATCCATTGTCACCTGATGTGTTACCTGATACCTGTTCTTCGTTATATCATTTGTCAGGAAATCCAGATACACTGACTCCCCGTTATCCAATTCGAGCACCCACTGGTTCCTTAATATCTTGGCGGATTCATAGACGGTATGGTTGTTCAGCCGGAGCATGACCCTGTGGAATTCGCTGTCTGAAAGTTCAGCCGCCCCCTTCTTCGCCATGAGGGCATCCTTATTTACCATATAGAGCTGCTCACGAAAATTCGCAGCCACATCATCATAATTCTTCAATTGAACATATGTGTAACCCATCTCCTGCAGTCTGTCAAGGAAAATGGATTCCACCTCGTATTCAGACTTAACCCCTGCCATAAAGCCGCTCCTTTCGTATGCCTTTACTGATAATTATAGTTTAACCACACCGAAAAAGCAATGTAATTGTAAATCTGAAAACTCATATTTTAAGCAAAACATAAAACGGATAAAAGGAGCAGCCTTATGTTTTAAAACAGGCACCAGCTTATGTACTTCTTTTGCAGCTGCAAAGTCAAAACACATAAGTTATGCTGTAATCAACAGAGGACTCCACATCCTGCACCAAGTTCCTCGGAACTTGTTAAAAAGAGATGAGAAAACAAATGAGCAGCAAAATTTATACACAGGGAGCATATTGTTCTGCAATGAAACTGGAACCGAAGGGCAGCCAGAATGAATCCGAACCTATAACTGATCTTCTGGCCATTAGAAAATCGCCCGACATCCACATTCGGAACGAAATAGGTAAAATACTCAGGGGACACAATTTCTTTGGGTACAAATTCCCCTGTGACGATATGGACATTGAGACATTCCTGCAGCCATTCGGCTGTGCATGCCTTTATCTAGCATATGCAGGTGATTCAGAAAACATCTGCAATGATTACATTATTGTCTTACTTATAATGGAAAAGAAACCAGCGAAACTTTTCAAGCAGCTTGCCCAGAGAGACTTTGCAATCAAAGAAAACGAAAAAGGGATTTACCAGATTCATGGATTACATTTTTTCACGGTACAGGTAATCATTTTCGACGAACTCAATGAGAATGAATATCTCTGGCTGAAATCACTTATAGGGACAATGGAAAGTGAAAATGCCGAAAAGTTGATCCTTATAATCGAAGATTAATGTCACTGACGGTTGAACAGAATACTGTTTACTTTTTATCAAAAAAACTGCATAGATGCCATGCAGTTTTTTTGACAAAATCATGCTTTTTGCCCATTCAACTTTCTACATACAAAAACAAACACCCTCTCTGCAAAAGAAAGGATGTTTCTATCCTCATACTTTAAAAAGGGAGTCTATACACTCCCTTTCCATATTACAGCAGCAACATATCTGTGTTCCTTCTATAATTAATATAATATGTATTATTACAATTTCCTGTACTGAATATTTCGAAACGGAAACAGGACATATTTTGCCTTTGCAACGATATTATTACCGGAGACATACTTTTCAGTCCAAAACCGACTGTCCCGTGACTGGTTCCGGTTATCGCCCATAAAGAAATAGCACTCTTCCGGAACTTTATATATTCCATCGCCTTTACGGTTCATCGGATTTTTTACAAAATAATCATTCAGCTCGATTCCATTTGCATATACCTTCCCATCTTTGACCTCTATGGTTTCTCCCGGCAATCCAATCACCCGTTTAATGTAGGTCACATCCAGATTATCCGAATTATCGGGTGGTATGAATATAAGGATATCATATCTTTCTATGTCTTCCTCACCAATATCATATCTTGTCGCAAATACAATGTTCTCCTCTTCAATTGTGCTGTCCATACTTCCTGTAGGTATCAGAGTCAGCATAAATACAGTCCTAAAAAGAAATACAAATATAGCCATTAAAATAATATATAATGCCAACATCCTTAACAGTTCTTTTGCAATTTTTTTCATATACATTTTCCCCCTTTCTTCATGAAACATAACTGTGTTCCTTCTATATATACTATAAACCATTATGAGTAATTGATGAACCCTGTGAAAACCCGTTTTTCAAACTGCCATTTTTTATAAATCCTAATTGCAAAAATCCCGGCAGGAATACCGCCGGGATTTTGTCTAATTCACAAGATGCATATTTCCCTTTTATTTTTATCGAACCAATACAACGAGTATGACAGGATTTCCCCGACTTCTATCTGTGTATCATTTATTTCCTTTATCATACTTTTAAGTTCCATCCCGTCCTCAAAGTTTTCTGATGGCAGTAGCAAAACTTCGTGGACAGATGACGGGATAATATAAAAACTGCTGTCTATCTTATCTGCAAAATCCCTGAGCAGTCTGGGATATATCATACACACTGCCCCCTCTATCCTTTTTTCATTGCTAAGCACATAGATTAACTCATTACTTTCCGGCTCTGCCATACAATCCTCATAATTAAATCCCTTTGCATCCTCTGTTTTCATAATCTCAACCATGACATCCGCCATATTTTTTACCATGTATGGCAATAATCTCCTTGTATTATCCCTTGCCGCCTTGTATAGATCTTCCACTGTTACTCCCCACAACCTTGTATGCACATTATGTATCAACAATGTTTCCAGACAGGATTCCTTTTGCGAGAGTAAACACTGGAATACAACAGATAAATCCAAAAACTCTATATAAGGTATGTCCTCCAACAGCTCCCTATTCCTTTCCGTATTAATCAGTTTGTAAACAATGGTATTTTTCACGAGTACATACTCAAGAAAATATTTCATGTCCACATACTGTTTTTTTCTGTCATTGTCCATATCCAGCCTCCTTTTTTCATTTTTTGTATACTGAATATGGATTTTTGAAGATATAACATTTTACACTAAAAAACAGTCATGACAAAACTGCCACGACTGTTTTTAATATATTTAACCCCGCAAAAAGAATACAAAATACGAAAATAATAACACATCAAATCAATACTGTCTGTCCACCCCAGAGCATCAAATTAATGTAGGACCTCTTACCTGATACATCCCGCATTCCCCTATCCAAAGGGTTCCATATGCAGCTCCATATGCCACATATTCCGGAATGTAAGCCGATGCTGCAGACTGCCCGGTCATTCCGCCACTCTTTTTTCCATCATTAATCTTTTTACCTCTCATTACCGACCTCCTCTTTTAAATATTTTGTTGCAGACTAAATATGCATCATTAACAAAATTGAAATTTTGCACATCCACTGTATCGAAAATAAACACTTCACATATTCATCACTCTCCTTTTTGTCATAATTTTTAGTATATTGAAAATATGATACTTCACCCAAAATAAAATTCAAAATCCTTTTCTCTTTGGAAAGTGCATTTCCCACGGAAAAGAAACCTTCAATGTATCTGCTATAATATTGTTAAAGGTAAACATTTAGAAACAGCTGTAAATGACAGTAAAATTCATTGCTAAAACACTATGTACAATATTTATAAACATTTGCATATGCAGATAACTTTTACAAACAGAAGGGAGGATAAATTTGAATAAAACAGTAGGTTATGCAAGAGTAAGCAGCCGCGAGCAAAATTTAGACAGGCAGCTTATAGCTCTCAGACAATATGTTCCAGATGATATGATTGTTACCGACAAAGCAAGCGGTAAAGACTTTAACCGACCGGGATATCAATCCCTTAAAGTCGGAATTGGCAAACTTGTGAAAGGCGATACCCTCTATATAAAATCATTAGACAGATTTTCACGAAATAAGGAAGATGCCAAAAAAGAATTACAGTATTTTTCAAAAATCGGGGTCCGTGTAAAAATATTGGATATTCCATCCGCTATGGCAGATATTAACGAAGGACAGGAATGGGTTCTTGATATGATCAACAATATCCTTATTGAAGTTTTGACTTCTGTTGCGGAAAATGAACGATTAACCATCCGCTCCCGGCAGGCCGAAGGTCTTGCCGCCATGCCCATTGACGAGTTATCCGGCAAAAGAATGAGTAAAAAAACTGGCAGATGTATTGGCAGGCCGCCAATTGCTTTCCCGGAAAACTTTGAAGCAATTTATGGACGGTGGGTATGCAGGGAACTCACAGGGGTTGCTGCAATGAAGGCTTTAAACCTGAAACCCAATTCATTCTACAAATTAATACACAGATACGAGGCCAGTCATCCGTCTGCTGATTCCAAGTAAAATACCCATATTCCTTAATTGTCAGGAATGCCTGCCCGTCCTCCATAATTTCCTAGCATAAGAAAGCCTACCGGCCCAGATGTTTGTGAGGACGGCAGGCTTTTTTATTTAACCTTAGAAAATTATTTAGCAAGCAAAAGACAACACACATAGCCGTCATAAATGCAGTAACCTTTTATATTAAAGTCTTATTGCTTCATTTTCCCGTATTCCGTTATACTCTATACCAATATCCTTGCAAATATGCCGTAATTTTTTCTGCAGCCCCCATTCAGTCACTTTTTTCCATCCGCTTCCATCTTTCTTCGGAATAACAAACACTTCCTTTACTGTCCGAGGATGAAGGTATAATGATTTCCAGACAATCTGTGACCTTGCACTTGACTTGAATAATGTTTCCTTAAACTTCATACTGCTTTGTTCCGTCCTTGTACCTCCCCAGCAGTCCTTTTTCGTCAGATTCACAATTTCAGTCAGGGAAATCCCCTTCATAAACCAAAGACTTACAGCTATCCCCCTTACATCAGCGGGATGCTCCTGCACCCACTGCATAATTTTTTGTGTATCCTCCTCTGTATATGGGTTATCTATATATAAATCTCCATTCCGCCGCCTTTGTTACTTTTCACACCCACGCCAGATTTAGGCATAACAATACGCCGATGCTACA
>ERZ778513.976-NODE-976-length-19651-cov-11.514238_pt1 | contig 19651 bp, 17 predicted proteins | sample MGYA00510345_ERZ778513 | MGnify/ENA primary metagenome ERZ778513 (study PRJEB29527, sample SAMN07138966) | mouse gut metagenome | material: feces | host: mouse | place: China:Nanjing | collected 2016-01-25 ... | reverse complement strand
GGAAAATTTTTCAGAAAAGCTTGCGGAGGAAGGATATACTTGGTTTGATTTTCCAGAGGAAGCTGGAGAACGGATTGTGGGCGCATGTCTTGAGGATTATGCGGTGTCTTACGGAGAGACAATTTTGTATAGCAGCAAGCGCAACGAATATATGATTAAGAGAATGCATAGAATCTTAAATCGCACAGTACGAACATTGCAATATCAATTGCAGAAGGGAGCCTTTACGCCGGAGAACTTTGAACTTTCTTTTCAGATGACATCAGACCTCAATGCAGTCAATATTTCCCTGTCTGAGGAAGAACGAATGCAATTGATTGGACGCATAGACCGTGTGGATACCTGTCAACAGGATGAGAAAATGTATGTCAAGATTATCGATTATAAATCTGGCAATCAGAAATTTGATTTGGCGGCATTGTACTATGGACTTCAACTGCAACTTGTCGTCTATATGAACGCAGCAGTAGAAGTGCTGAACAAAAAAAATCAAAAGGAGAAAAATGACATGCATGTCATTCCTGCGGCGATGCTCTACTATCATGTCAGCGATCCTATGACTGAGACCGAAAAAGGAAATCCAGATCCTTCAGAGATTGAGGCGGCAATACGTGAGGAATTGAAAATGACAGGTATGGTCAGTGATAACGAGGAGATTATCAAACTTCTCGATGAGGATTTTGATACAAAGTCCAATATTATTCCGGTGGCGAAAAAGAAAGATGGTAGTTTTACAAAGGCATCTTCTGTGTTGTCGGACAAAGATTTTGAGACCATATCTACCTATGTGAATCATAAAATTAAGGAACTTGGTGTGTCGATTCTAGATGGTGAGATTGGACTGAATCCGTATGAACAGAGAGATGGTGACGCCTGCACTTACTGTGATTACAAGAGTGTATGTGGGTTTGACAAAAAGCTGGGTGCAAAGTTGGTTCGGCATCTTGATGATATGGACCAAGAAGATGCAATGGAACGTATTAAGCAGAGCCTTGACGTAAAAAATAAGGAAGGGGGACAATAAATGGCGATAAATTTTACACCAGATCAACAGCGCGTCATTGATACTAGAAACTGTAATATTTTGGTGTCAGCGGCGGCGGGAAGTGGCAAAACAGCAGTTCTAGTAGAGCGGATTATTCAAATGATCACAGATGACAGCAATCCTGTTGATATCGATCGTCTTTTGATTGTGACGTTTACTTCTGCTGCTGCTGCACAGATGCGGGAGCGTATCAGCAAGGCAGTTTCTCAAAAATTGGAGGAGTATCCAGAGAGTGAACATCTGCAAAAGCAGGCATCATTAATACACAATGCGCAGATTACCACAATCGATTCTTTCTGTTTGTTTGTGATTCGCAACAACTTTAATGAGATTGGCTTGGACCCAGCATTTCGCGTGGCAGACGAGAGCGAGGTCAGATTGCTCGAGTCTGATGTGATGGGGAAACTTTTGGAGGAAGCACATACAGAGCCAACAGAGCGTTTTCTACATTTTATTGAGTGCTATAGTACTGGGACAAACGAGAAAAAAATAGAGGAAGCGATTTTAAGGCTCTATCATTTTTCGATGAGTTATCCATTTCCAGAACAATGGTTGACAGAGCGTTTGGAGGATTATCAGATTGAAGATGTCAATGCACTCTCTGACAAAAAATGGTTTCAGAGTGCATTGACATATATTCGCACGATTTTACAAGAGTGCAGAAATCGACTGCAGCAGGCATTGGAAATTGCAAATAGCGTGAGCGGACCAATTCAATATGCAGATAATCTTACATCCGATATGATTTTAATTGAAAAGTTTCAGAGAGCATCCGACTACAATGAGTTGCATGACTTGTTCACTTATTCTGCGTTCACGCGGCTTTCTGGAAAAAAGACGGAAGGTGTGGACCCTGTTTTAAAAGAAATGGTCAAGGCAATCCGTGACGAGGTAAAGAAAAATATTGCGGATTTAAAAAAGTTTTTGTTTCAGATTTCTGTGGAGAATACCTTGAGTGATATGGCTTCCTGCCAAGAGTCTGTGGAGGAGTTGGTATCCCTTACACTAACTTTTAAGAAAATGCTTGATCAGTTAAAACGGGATCGAAATGTAATTGATTTCTCGGACATGGAACACTTTGCACTGCAGATTTTGTTAAAGCGAGATGAAAATGGCAAAATTGTTCCAGGAAATACAGCACTCGAATTGCAGGATTATTTTGTGGAGATTATGATTGATGAGTATCAGGACTCCAATGAGGTACAAGAATTATTGTTAAAGTGTATTTCCGGCGAGGATAAAGGGCGTTATAATCGTTTTATGGTAGGGGATGTCAAACAAAGCATCTATAAGTTTCGTCTGGCAAGACCAGAGATTTTTATGGAAAAATATGACACGTATGTCATAAATGACAACAGCAGTCATCAAGTTAGGATTGACTTGAGCATGAATTTTAGAAGTCGCAGGGAAGTGACAGACGCGACAAATTTTATATGTAGCCAGTTAATGACAGCGAGTGTTGGAAATGTGGAGTATGACAACAGAGCAGCATTGTATGTAGGCGCTTCTTATCCAGAGCCAGAACACATGGATGAGAGATATATTTACCAGACAGAACTAATGATTGCCACGCCGGATTCTCTTTTGGTTCAGGAGGGAGATACAGAGACACAAAAGTATTCTGAGAAAGAGATTGAGGCGGTGATGGTGGCAGAGCGCATTCGGCAAATTGTAGGAGAGTTTCCAATTACCGATGCAGCGACAGGAGAAGTTCGTCCAGCGAAATATTCAGATATTGTACTTTTATTTCGAGCGACTGCAGGCTGGGATGAAGATTTTCGCAGAATTTTGTCCGAGCAGGGGATTCCAGTACATGTGACTAGCCGGGCGGGTTATTTTGAGACACTAGAGATACAGGGAATTGTCAATTTTTTGCGCGTGCTGGACAATCCACTGCAAGATATTCCGCTTTTTGGAGTTCTAAAACTGCCATTTTTTGATTTTACAGAAACAGATATTACATGCATTCGTTGTTTTGCCAGAGATTTTATGGAACAACAGGAACAGCAAGAACAGCAGGAAGACAAGGCAGACAAAAAACGCAGAAAACTATTTTTATATGAACAAGTACAATTATATTATAATCAGGTATATCATTTGGAGACGGCATCAACGGACCAGAAATTTGAAGGGGAAATTCGTCCAGAGAACAGAGTTAGCCAGACGAAGTTAGAGCGGTTCTTTAAAATGATTACAGAGTATCGCAAAAGAATCGCATACACACCAATTAAAGAGCTTTTGCAGCAATTGATTGCGGATACGTCCTATGATGCTTTTGTGGGGTCTATGCCAGGTGGGGACCAGCGAATGGCCAATATTGAACTGCTGTTAGAAAAGGCAGGAGCATTCCAGAATACAAGTTTTTATGGACTGTTTCATTTTATTCGGTATCTGGAAACGATACAGGAACAAGATGTAGATTTTGGTGAGGCAAATATTCTTGATGAAAATGCAGATGTCGTGCGCATTATGACAATCCATAAAAGTAAGGGATTGGAGTTTCCAATTTGTTTTGTATGCGGGCTGTCCAAACAGTTTAATCAGATGGATATGCGCAAAAGTATTTTGATGGATGTGGAACTTGGCGTTGGTGTAGATTATATTGACCCAACACTGCGCTTAAAGCGAAAGACAATGCGCAAAAATGTAGTGGTTCAACGCATGAAGGAGGATACGCGCGGGGAAGATTTGAGAGTGTTATATGTGGCACTTACAAGGGCGAAAGAGAAATTGATTCTCACTGGTTACGTGAATGATTTTGACAAAAAACTTGCGAACAATGTGCATTTGACAATGGAGTCTGCTGCAAAGCTTCCTTATTCTGTGTTGATGGGGGCAAATTCTTATATGGATATGATACTTGCGGCACTGATACGCCATAATTGCATGAGAGCGCTACTGGAGGAGCGCGGATTTGAATATATTAGGTGTCCATTGCCATATAGAGAAATTCCAATTGAAATTACGCTGTATCAGGAGACAGAAAGTCAGGCAGAAAAAATAAGAACGCAGTTAAAGAAACAGGGAAAATCGATCGCTTTGGAGGAAGAACTTTCCAAAGCATCTGTGTATTCTGATGCAGCGCTAAAAACTGTACTGGACGAAAAATTACATTATGTATACCCACATGCTGATTTGGAAGGACTGACAGTAAAAACGACGGTTTCCGAGTTGAAAAAGACATCTTACGAGGAGGCTTTTTCAGAGTCGGCAGAGCTTGTAGTGTTGCCAAGAGAACATTATATACCAAGTTTTGCACTTGAGGGCACAGAAAATATAATAGAAGTGCCAGAAACAGAAGATATTCCTGCTGGCACATCACACGCAAAAAAAGCATTGTCGGGAATCCAATATGGTACAGCAGTGCATAAGATTATGGAACTATTGTCCTTTTCTGAAAAGCTTGACACAGACAATAAGCGTCTCTATGCAATTTTAAAAAGCGAACAGGAGCAATGGATTGCGGAGGGTACCGTCACTGCAGAGGAACTTGCATGTGTTGGTATTAACAGAATTAAAAACTTTTTTCAATCGAACTTGGCGAAGCGCATGATAGCGGCAAATGCACGCAATAGACTTTTTAAAGAGCAGCCTTTTGTTCTTGGGATTGGCGCAGACCAGTTAAAGCCGGGTTTTCCATCGACAGAGATCGTATTGATTCAAGGTGTGATTGATGTGTTCTTCTATGAAAATGAGGAAATTGTGCTTGCGGATTACAAGACAGATAAAGTAAGCACGAAAGAGGAGTTGATTGCGCGTTATAAGAATCAGCTTGACTATTACCAGCAAGCACTTGAGCAGATTACTGGCAAGCGTGTGAAAGAGCGATATTTGTATTCATTCTCTTTACAGGAGGAGATTTATGTTTAAATATATTTTATTTGATTTAGATGGTACCTTGACGGATCCGAAAATTGGAATTACGCGTTCCGTACAGTATGCACTGTGTGCGCTTGGTATTGATGAACCTTGTCTTGATAAATTAGAATCTTTTATCGGGCCACCATTGTCAGATAGTTTTCGGGAATTTTATGGTTTGAATGAGGAACAGATTGTTATGGCAATTGCGAAGTATCGTGAGCGATTTGCACAGCAAGGAATTTATGAAAATGAAATTTATCCTGGAATTTCAGAAATGTTAGCGGAATTAAAGAAAAAGGGAAAAATATTAGCAATTGCATCAAGCAAACCGACGCTGTTTGTAGAGCGGATATTGGATTACTTTGATATCAGAATGTATTTTGATTTTGTTATCGGCAGCAATATGGACGGGACACGTAGCAGAAAAGAAGAAGTAGTTGAGGAGACGTTACGGCAGATGATTCCTACTGAAATGACACCACATGAGAAAAAGGACACTGTTGTGATGGTGGGGGATCGAAAATTTGACATTGAGGGTGCAAAAGCGCAAGGGATTACTTCTATAGGGGTGTATTTTGGATATGGATCACAAGAAGAACTTGAACAGGCAGGAGCGGACTTTACGGTTAATTCTGTGGAATCGTTGTCTGTTGTGTTGACTTTAGGAACTGCTTAACAGTAATCTATACAGCTTGACTTGCTTATTTCTAAACAGTTTCTTAGGAGCTATAAATACAATTCCTTGAAAGGAATGGAGAGTTTAATGGGCACAAAAAATGTAAAAAGACAGATAAAAAGAACACAAAAACGGACAACACTGTTGCAAAAATTGGCGTATATTGTAAAACCGTTTGTCGTGTATATGTTAGTGAAAACTGCTGCAATGCTCTTTCTTGCAATTGCAATTCCGGCACTTCCAATTGCGGGGATTGCAGTGTGGGTGGAACATAACTCATGTCCGCTCAGCGCTGTAGTAAACGGAGTGGCAAGTCTGGTAGGAGTAAGGTTTTTACTCAATGATTTTTTGATAGAGGCAAGTACGACTGGTGAGGTGGATATTGACAGCAGTGTATTTGTACAGTTTCTTAGCTTCTTAAAAACAGATTTGTTTGAAAAAATGATTGCGCGCAAAGCGTCTCGACTGATTGTGTGCATTTTTCTTGGAATCACTGCATCATTGGCGTTCAACATAGGGATTGAGCTGGCAGCAGAGTTCTCTACTTCTGGCAAGAATTTATTTGGCTCGCAACGATATGAGACAGTGGAAACTATACAGTATTCTGTGCCAATCGGACTAGGAATTGTGCTGTATGGGATTATTTCTCCATTTGTGGAGGAGATTGTGTTTCGCGGAGTGCTTTACAACCGAATTAGAAAATTTTACAGTATGAAAATGGCGGTTGTATTCTCAGCGCTTTTGTTTGGATTCTTTCATGCAAATTTACCACAATTTTTATATGGAACAGCGATGGGGATACTAATGGCAGTGTGTTATGCATTTACGGATTGTTTCGCTGCACCAGTTTTGTTGCATATGTCTGCAAATCTATTTATCTTTCTGGCATCTGGATTTACAGAGTGGACAGCGCTTTTAGTAAAACCGATCTGGTGTGTGATATTTACAATTACATCAATTGGATTCCTGTTCTATGTACACGGACGCGGAAAATACAGCTAAAACTGCCCGCGTCCAGTACGATAGTAGGAGCTTTTCGAGATTCTCTTATTCGTTATTTTTATCGTGCCATTAGGTCAATGATTTCTCCGACATACATTGTGTGCAAGTCACCATTTTTGTACCACTTGGAAATTTCTGGTGAGAGGAAAGTTTCCTCTGTCAGCCGAACTGCGGCTAATTTATGGCACAAGAGCACAAAATTCCCCTCGTCAATGAATGGAATAGAGAGTTTATAATTCCATGTGAGTCCAGCTTCTGCAACTTTGTCAGAATTGCGACCAGAGTGGGAACCACAATAATTTAGTGCTTCTTTGTATTCTTTTCCCATAAAGGATACAGAGAAAAACTCTCCTGCATCGAGAAACTCTTTGGTGTATCTTGAATCCCGAATAAATAGGAAAGCAACATTTTTTCCCCATAATACACCGATACCACCCCAACTGACAGTCATAGTGTTTGCTTTCTGTTTGGTGCCGGCAGAAACCAGCGCCCAATCTTTTCCGATTGACTCAAACGGATTTAGCTCCAGATCATCTACTGGAATTGGTTGAAAAACATGCATAATCAATTCTCCTTTTACATTTAATCCATGTTTTATTATTATAGCGCGTTCTGTGAAAAATGTCACGGATGAAATTGCAACCACTGTGTATTCATTCCATTTTTATCGAAAAAATAGGTGTACCAGGTTATTTTATGGTCAGTATTACAAAAGAAAAGGATGGGATGTTATGGGAAGACATGGAGAGAACATTAGAAAAAGAAAAGATGGACGCTGGGAAGGGCGGTATTTGGTGTATGACAAGGAAAAAGGGAAAAAAGTTTACCGCTCTGTCTATGCTTGCTCTTACGAGACAGCGCGGGAATTGCTAGAAGATAAAAAGGAACAAATATTAAATCTTACAGACAAGCCTGTAAGAAAACAGAATCGAATATCTCCAGAGGACATGAATCTGGATGCAATTGCGCAGGAATGGCTTGCGGAAGTTCAGGAGAAAAGAAAACAGTCGACCTACGTTAAATATCGTTTGATTTATCACAATCACATCAGAAAAATCTTTCAGGATATTGCATTGTCAGAACTGACAAACGCGGAAGTTCGAGAAAAGATTTCAGGGCAATATTCAGACAGTGTCTATAAAAGTATATATTGCATCTTAAATCAAATCTTAAAATTTGCTTCAGAGCGCTATAATGTCATAATGCCCTTTCTAAAGAAATCGATATCAAATACAAGAAATTCACCTATTAAAGTTCTTGATAAGAGTGAACAGAAAAGACTAATAAACGTGCTTTTCACAGACACAGACAGATTTAAAATGGCAGTATTAATGTGTTTATTTACAGGACTTCGGTTGGGAGAATTATGTGCGCTCAAGTGGACGGATATTGATTTTGAAAATAAACTTTTGATTGTTAACCGAACTGTACAGCGTCTCTATGCTGAGGGCTATCAAACCAAAACGATTCTGACAGAAACATCTCCAAAAAGTGCATACTCTAAGCGGGAGATTCCATTATCAGATAAGACGCTGGAATTGTTTCTTAAATTTCAGAACAGCGAGGAGTATGTATTTGGTGGAGAAAAGCCACTTGAACCCAAAAGGTTACAGTATCACTTTAAAAAAATATTAAAAGAAGCGCAAGTTTCTGATAAAAATTTTCATGTGTTACGTCATACTTTTTCTACGAACTGCATTGAGGGGGGAACCGATGTAAAAAGTTTGAGTGAAATGTTGGGTCATTCTGATGTACAAATCACATTAAATTGTTATGTGCATCCGTCAATGGAGACAAAAAGACAATATATAAACAATTTATTGGAAATATATTATTCTACAAACTAAGTGTACTAAATTTGTAATGCTTGACAAATATATGTTTATGCGATATAATACGTACATATGTTTAGATATTTTGCTAGTGTGAAATTTTAGTTTCACCCATTCTGATTAGTACGCCCACCGAAGCGAACAGATGGGAGTAGTGTGAAATCAAAGATTTCACTATTCTGATTAGTACGCCCGCAAAGCGGAATTATGGGAGTTTGTGAAAGGAGGAAAAAATGAGTAATAGTGAGAGTCTTATACACGAATATCAAGGAAATCAGTTTCGCTTGGAGAAAAAAAGGTATTCCAATAATAGTGCGTGGAAGATTAGCGGCATTGTGACAGCGAAAGAAAATTTGATTCTTCCAAGTGATTACAAGGGAAATCCGATTTGCGGTTGGAAGATGAATAGCAAAGAAAAGCCGCTGCACGCTGTTCGTTTTCTGTCAATTCCTGACAGTATTACAGAGATTTCTATACAGAGCAGACCGTTTCCAAATCTGGAGCAGGTGCAAGTACAAGCTGGCAATCCGCAGTTTTCCACGGATGGACAGATGCTTTTTTCAATTGATGGAAACTAGCAGGATTGCAAAACGTCCATTTGCCGGAAAATCACAAAAAATATTGTTCTGTGGATGGTGTGATTTTTACAAAAGATAAAAAGACGCTTGTGCTTTATCCGTGTAGCAGACAAGACAAACAGTATCAGATTCCAGAAGGCACAGTTAAGATTGCGCGGGGAGCTTTTGCAGAACAGCAATATCTTGAGGAAGTTTCTATGCCAGATACGGTGACAATCCTTGGCATGGGTGCGTTTTTCCATTGTAAAGAACTGCGAAAAGTACGCTTTTCTGATGCGATCAAAGAAATACCAGATTCGAGTGCTTATCAAAATGGTGGTGTGTTTCAGCAATGCAAAATGTTGCGCGAAGTAATACTTCCATCAAAATTACAATATTTAGGAAGTTTTGCATTTTATCAAAGTAGTTTGCAGAAAGTGGAGCTTCCCGATAAGCTTCGGCAGATAGGTGAATATGCGTTTGCAAAATGTCATTTACAACAGATTAGCTTGCCTGTTACAGTCGAACGACTTGGAAAAGGTGCATTGGCTGGGATCGAAATGATAGATACCTATGTAGGGACAGCCAAAGGGCTTGTTTCCGCATTGAATACAGTGCCTCCTGATATGACGGAAAAAAGGATGAATGTGGAATGGGGACGTTGTGTCGTTCACGCGCGGCATAAAAAGGGCGATAAAACAGAGACATTCTTGATACCCGGCAGCTTGAAACGCACTGCTGCATATCATTTGGACTTGGCTTGGAATAACGATCAGATTGATTATGAGGAGTATGACGCTTGTTTTGAGGAGATTACGGATTCAGAAGAACGGCTGGAATTTGCAGAACTTGGCATTTTGCGACTGCAAGGGGAGGAGGATATTCCCTACATAGCATATTTGAAACATACAGCTCTACGGATTGCATCGCGTTTGCTCGAGGCAAAAAAGGAGAAAGAATTTCTGGCATTTTTGGATAGAGGATATATATCAGAATCCGCGACCGGAAAATTGTTAAAGATTGCAAACGAAAATGGTCTTACTACTTGCTCTGCATATCTATTAAAATATCAAAATGTAAAAGGTGGTAAAAAGGCTAAGAAGTGTTAGGCCAGACAGCGTGATTCCAGCACAATCTGTGGGCGAGAAGATTTCTCTTGCAGATCGTAAACTTGAAGTGATGGCAATTGTTTGTTGTATACTGATATTGATTGTGATTGTACTCGTGATTCCATATTTGTATTTTAAGAATTTGGAGTAGAACATTGTAGAGCGGTTGCGCACTGTGGAGTGAAACACAGTGATAAGAGGGGGAAGAATTATGATATATGGAAGCATTAAGCCAATAAAAATTGAGTCGGATGAAATTCGAAAATTGGTCAGCAAGACACGGGATTTGACGCGGGGTGGTTATGATCTGTATGACCAGAATTACAATGTTTTGGTATCTATTCTCAAACGACTTTTAAGGCTTACTAAGCAGGAGAAGGAGTGGCATTTATATTTCTATACATTATATGAGTTGATGTATTTATATACACGCAATAACAACTATGCGGAAATTGTAAAGTACGCGGAACTTTACTACAAAGACAGTGCATTGTACATGGACAGAGAACTGTCAAACTATCCAAACACAGATATGGCATCTATTAATGTCTGGGTTTATGATATGATTTTTGAAGCCTATTATCAGTATTATCAGATTGATGACGCCAAGATGGAGATGTTTATGAAACGATATGAGGAGGCAGCACTCAAATATGGCAATACATACAAATATTATGCAGATGAGATTTCACTGAGTATTTTGTATCTGGATATAGATAGGATGGAGCGAGCGGTGCGAAATTTTCTTTTTTATGAAAAAGAAATGAAAAGTTGCTATGTCTGTAGACATTTGCCATATTTGCGTCATTTTTTGCTGATTGGACAAGGGCGACGCGCAGAGGAGTTAATGTTGGATTATATTCACAAAAATATTCCCAAAAAACACCTGTGGTGCTATAAGTATTGCCAGAATGCGGAGCCAGATTCCATGTATTTGGATATGATAGCCACTTGTGTGAACAGTGGAAATGTAGAGATGTTTCAATATTTTTATAAAAAATATTGGATGGAGTTACCGCAGGAAATTCGACTAGAGGATGCAAGTACCCTTCAGAGATTGCTCATCGCATATGACGGCTGTTTTGACCAGTTGGATAAGGATATAGAACAGGCTGTCGAAGATATTAGCGAGGAGAACAATGATACAACAGTGAATAATATGAATGTATTTCTAGAGTGGTGGTGTTATTTTATATTGCTTGAACGAAGCGGTGTTCCTAAAGTTTGTGCACAATTTCCGAATTTGGAGACAGATGCGCAAGGTCAGGTATCTACAATGGCAGTCAGTGATTACATGCAGGCAAAAGCGGATTTTTACGGAGAAAAGTTTGCAAAGGTAAGGAGTCGTTTTGACTATGAGTTTACGAAGGAATCTTATCGGAAATGTTTTTTATAGAGAAATCTATAAAAATTTTAAAATTTTTTGAAAAGAATGAAAGGATTTCTCTCTGCCATGCGTATTACTTATGAAACAGATGATACTAAGTGGTCAAAAAAGACCAAAAATGGAGGGAAATAACATGTGGGGAAAAGTAACAAAAATAGCGGCAGTGATGGCTCTGGCAGCAGTTGTTGCAGGAAGCTCATCAAGTGTGGCGTTTGCACATCATGGAAGAACATACAGGGTAGTGGCGCAGAATCCTACACCAGTATGTTATGCGGATGGAAGTTGCGATGTAGATGGCGTGTGTACTCTTGGCGTAGACTGCGATGGGACAGTGCACCACACAGAGACTTATCACTATAGCGGGACAAGACACCATAGCGGTCATCATCATTAGTAATTATTGACATGTTCGCGCAGGATATTTTTTGAGTGTGCATACGAAATCAAAGGGCTGTTGGAGGATGCAATTTCCCAAATAAATTGGGCAAATTGTATCTTTCAACAGCTTATTTGGATGAAAAATAGATTAGTGGTCGGCAGTCAGATGAGGGGGAAGACTTTTGAAAAGCACAGAGGATGTGAATCGTGTCATGGAAGCCTATGCAGATATGGTGCGGCGGATATGTTTTGTACATCTGAAGAACAGACATGATACAGAGGATGTATTTCAGAATGTATATATGAAATATTTGCTATATGAAGGTTCCTTCGAGAGTAACGAGCATGAGAAGGCTTGGTTTGTGCGTGTGACTATCAATGCCTGCACTGACTGGCTTCGCACTTTGTCCCGTAGAAAATGGGTTCCACTCGATGTGCTTGCAGAAGAAAGTGTAGTGTTGGACAATCCATCAAAAGAGGTTTTGGAAGCTGTCCTGAAACTTCCAGAGAAATATCGCGATGTAATTTATCTTTTTTACTATGAGGAGTACTCAGCAGTGCAGATTGCAAAAATATTAGGGAAAAAGGAGAACACAATCTATACATGGCTTTCTAGGGCAAAAGATATCCTGCGGGAACAGTTGGGAGGTGAATGGTCATGAGTAGTACGCAGAATATGATTCAGAAAAGCATGGAGAATCTACAGGCAACGGAGGAAATGAAACAGAATACTCTATGTTATCTGGAAGAACAGCGAACGAAGCAAAAGCGTAGTATTCCTCGACGAAAGTCGCAAGTTGCATTGCGGTATGCCATGGCTGTTCTCTGCATTTTCTTGCTGATGGGAGTAGGTGGATATTCTATCTATCGTAGACCTGTATCGTACATTAGTATTGATGTGAATCCTTCTATTGAACTTGCCATTAACCGCTTTGATAAAGTAGTGTCCGCAAAGGGGTACAATGCAGATGGACAAGATATTTTGCAACATGTACCACTAAAAAATATTTCTTATATGCAGGCGATTGATCGGCTGATGCAAGACGCCTATTACAGCCGTTTTTTGAACAAGGATTCACAGTTGGTTTTCACAGTTATTTCTGAACATTCCGATGTAATGTTAGAACAGATTTACACGGATAATCGCTTTCAGCGATACAATGTGGTGACTTACAGTAGTGATACAGCTTGCATGAAAGAAGCGCACCAATATAAAATGTCGTTTGGCAAGTATCGAGCTTTTCTTGAATTGTCACAATATGATACAAACATTACTGTGGAGGAATGCCATGGAATGTCAATAAGTGAAATTCAGAATCGGATTCGAACTTGCCAAGGACATAACAAAAAAAATGTAATGGATGACAACACAACAAACGGACACAAAAACGGACATTCCAAATCACATAAACATCACTAAAAAATCGAGCTTACTGTTCGCAATTTTCTGGATGGTTTCAAGTGTTTTATAGGAATATTATATCAGAAATAACGTTTGCATTGCTCCATATAGGTTAGCGGTTGCAATCTAAAAATTTAATAATAATTTTTAAATATAGATGAATGTTCTTGCAGTTTCAAACGATTCTGATATAATGAAAAAATAATGAGCTGAATATATGACAGAAATCGTGGTTTTATTAAGGATTGTATCACGAATAAGAGGTGAACGAAATGGAATTGAAATGGAAAACCTGTTTGCGGGCAGGTATCACAGTAGTGTTGTTGTTCTTGGTAATGCATTATTGGTCTGTTTTTACTGGGATAACAAATGTTGCGCTCGGTGCGGCAAAACCCTTGTTTTGGGGGTGTGCCATAGCATATGTCGTTAATATTCCAATGAATTTTTTGGAGCGCTATGTGGAACCCAAGTGCAAAAAAGAAGTTGCAAAGAAGATGTGTCGTCCAATCTGTATGGTACTTGCATTTGTATGTATTTTTTTAATTGCAGTGTTGATTGTTCAGATGATTGTTCCCGAATTAATTGCATGTTTGCAAATCCTACTGGAAGAATTACCAGGCGTTTTGGAAAACGTTACGATATGGATGGAAGACAACTTGCAAATAAGTGCACTTTTGTTTGGGGAGAACAGCTTATTGCAAGGTAGTGAGGCAGATTGGCAGGAAACATTTACAAAAGTTATCAATATTCTTATCAATGGTCTTGGCGGCGTGATGGGTGCTGCGACAAGCATTATTTCTTCTGTATTTTCAACGGTTGTTACCTTGACCGTGGGAATGGTTTTTGCTATTTATTTATTGCTTGGTAAGGAAAAACTAGGCAGACAGTTTCGCAGATTATTTGTGCGATATCTGCCTGAACAAGTGACAAAAAAGTTTTACTATGTTGTGGAGATTTTGAACCAATCATTTCATAGCTTTATTGTGGGACAGTGCACAGAGGCAGTGATTTTAGGGTTACTTTGTATGGGTGGAATGATGCTGTTAAGGTTGCCATATGCAGCGATGATTGGCTGTCTAGTTGGTTTTACAGCATTGATTCCGATTGCTGGTGCATATATTGGCGCGGTTGTTGGCGCGTTTATGATTTTTACTGTCTCTCCGATTAAGGCAGTTATCTTTATTGCGTATTTAGTGACGTTACAGCAGTTGGAAGGCAATCTGATTTATCCGCGTGTGGTCGGTTCATCGATTGGCTTGCCGGGTGTGTGGGTACTTGCCGCTGTGACCGTGGGCGGCGGCGTACTCGGTATTGGCGGCATGTTGTTGGGTGTTCCAATAGCAGCAGCAATCTATCAACTTTTAAAAAATGAATTGAATCGTTAATACTTATGAACATTCTTTAATTCAAAGTAAATTGTGCATAAAGTGTATATTTGTCATAATCACCGCTTTTTCTAAAATCCATGATTTCTTTTTTGATTCGATAATTGCCAGGTTGTAGTGTTCCATACAGCCAGGTCCAGTCAAGTTCCTGTACAGAAGTATCTCTGTTCGAAATGTTGTAGGCAATATCATGAAAAGCATATTCGCCATCTACAACAACAGGAACTTCCTCCCAGATATTGTTTTTTTGGACTTCAATTACAAAAGCATCACCATAGTTCAGTTCACCGGTTGGCGCATTCTCGTCATACTGGTGAAACACTAGGATTGCACCAGCTGGAGTGATTTTTTTTAATGTGAGATAAAGTCCAATTTTGTCTATTTCAGATTCAGCGCTGTGAATATATGTGCCACCTTCTTTTATAGAAGTGTCAAATGACACTGTATTTAAAATTTCTAGTACTTGTTCAGAATCGGTTTCCCACCAATTTTCAACATCATATGAAAGTGCGACAATACCAGTGTACGCATCATCAAATGCAATAAAATTCCAATAATCATGATTATCATAAATTCCCATAGTGGCTGGTTTTCCGGCAAGAGTTAACGATTCCTCGACAAGACCTGTTCCACAGACCCCAAAGTTATCAATATAGGCGAGTGTGATATAACCGTCAGTCGCATCTTCTGGAAAAAATTGAATGCCATACAATCCATAAGATAATTTTTCACTGTCCATAGGATAGGTTTCATAGTGCCATCCAGCAGGAACAGAGAGGGAGAGTAGACCATAGGGACCTCCTTGTTCAACTTTTGTTGCTGTTATAGAAGGAGAAGTCTTTTCTAAAGTTTTTTGCTCACTAGAATCAGTGGATATTGCGGTGACATTTTCATGCAGTTCTATGTTTTTTTTGGTTGGATTTGGTGAGGTGGTATTTGCGCAGCCATTGAGCATCAAGCCAAAGATGGGTAGAAATATAATAACATTCTTTTTCATATTAATGGATTCCTTTCTGGTATTTTATTATATATTAATAGAAGGAAAAAATTGCAAAAGGTTGCATGTTACCTTTCCCTTTCGCATTATGTATTTGCTGCATAGTGTCGGAGCCAGCAGTACATCAAAAAATATTGTAATATACACCAAATCATTATAAAGGGGCGAGGGTGTGAATTATAATGGTTGTATATTTCGGATCAAATTTGTTTTATTGATTCCTTATAAGAAGTATGGTAGTATAAAAATAAGAAATCAAAGGTGCCACATAGACTTCGAGAAGCTATACTATAAAATGGAGGGACAAATGAACGAAAAATTTTTTGACCTTGCAAGAGAAAAACAAGATCGTATGATTAATGGTGCTATAGAAGTGTTTGCAAAAAATGGATATAAACATGCCAGTACAGATGACATGGTCAAGGCAGTCGGAGTTAGCAAAGGACTCTGGTTTCATTATTTTGGATCTAAGGAGGGCATCTATATTTTTGTGTACGACTACTGTGTCAAATATATGTTATTGGAACTTTCTACAATTGTAAATGATAGAGAAAAGGACTACTTTGAACTAATAATGCAGATTGCTAAGACAAAGGCAAAAGTAGGGAGGAGCTATCCATATCTTACTATTTTTTTGGAGAAGGCAGCACAGGAATCACAACAGGAAATCGTTGCAAAGACTGCACAATCCAGACAAAATTATGAGAAACGGATGAGCGATTATCTCAATTTTGCAGAGATTGAAATTGTTCCTGATAAGGCAAAGCGAGATTGTATCAAGAAAATGTTAGACTATACAATCAGTGGTATCATACGAGAGAGAACTGCAGAAGCAGCAGGAGCGGAAGCGATTTTCAAGGAGATCAAGGCATATATTGAACTGGTAAGAGATATGACACTTGATCTCGCTTGAGTAATTCTTTAAAGTCTATAGGAAAATAATTAAGGCATTTTAAATGATTTATTTTTCCGATTAACTTTTTATTTTTTCTGTTGATAGATGGGGGCGGCAGGGTATCCGCCCTTTAATTTTTGCATACCACGCTGTATGGCATCTTTAGAATTTTTCCAGTCAGCGTCTGCATTTCGGTAATCAAACTTTTCGACCATCCAACTGACATCTTCTTCAAGGCGGCTTAGATTTTGTTCCATCAGAGGAAAAACAGTTGCAAAAAAGTCATCACACTGTTTTTGATTTAGCTTTTCCACAGCACTCTGACACAAATCACCAAAATGGACAAGACAGAATCCTTTGCTGTTTTCTAGTTTTTTCACAAAATCAGTATCTTTTTTATACATATAGAAAAAAGTGTCGAGATAACGTGCATAAGTATCCTCATACTGATGACAGATATAACAGGAACGTTGTTTTTCATACACCCATGAGGTCATAGTGTTGTTGAGTTCTTTGGAGCGTTTTAGACGATCCATAAAAGAAACCTTTGCAGGTTTAAATTTTTTGACTTCGCCAGAAAATTCTTCATTGATCTTTTTAAAATGAGTCTTTAGTATCCATGCACTTCCAAGAGTATTTCCATACTGATACATTTTTAGAAAATGGTAGCGACAGAAGCCTTCCTTATCTGTCAGGTCTCGAATATCACTCTCCATGTAGGAGGAACCTGATCCAAGCGTGAAGTCAAGTAGATCTTGTTCAAGTTTCTGTTCGATATAACAGAAAGGGCATTCATCATTTGCAGTAAAGGCATCGTTTAAGGGAATAGTATAAAGTTGTTCCTTCATTTTATGTTCTCCTTTATTAGTAATTCTCTTTGGTAGGACTATAAGAGCAAAGATATGTTTAATGTTTCTGTATACAGTTTAACATATCCTAGAAAGTAGTGCTACAGTTTAACAAGTTTTTTGAGAAAATTCAAACAAAAATAAAAAAGAGGTATGTAATTGTGAAAAAAGTATGGTAAAATTAAGTATAACTTTCCGAAGGTATTTTATAAAATAGTATTATTTTAGATGTGTTTTTGCAGTCTCGAATAATTTTACTTGCGTGGTATGGGGAAGGATGATGCGGAATTTAAAATAGGAGGTAAGATTATGAGTAAGTTCATGGTAGCAGGATTTGTACAGATGGAAACAATTGTAAAAGTTGAGGCTTTGCCAGTACCCTATAAGCAGTTTGAGAGTATACCAGATTTGGTGAATACTGGTATGGGAGGAGCAGGGTTTAACGAGGCGATGGCACTTCGGTGGCTTGGAAATGAAGTTGATTTTATGAGTATGGTGGCAAGATCCATGTCTAAAAGTCAGATTGATGCTTTTCTTAAAACAAATGATGTGAATATGAGTACAGACTATGTATTGCCAATGCTGGATGGTATGCCTACATCAGTTATACTCTATTGTAGGGGGAAAAAACAGACTTTTGAGGACGTGAAGGACAGTCGACATGTGGACTATGACTTTGATTTGCTTGAACGTCAGATACAGGATAAGGATATGGTGCTTATTTCCAATTGTAATTTTTGCCGGCCGATTATTGGACTTGCGAAAAAGTACCATAAACCATTGGCTTTAAATGTGCGTAGCATGAGAGCAGAAAAGATTGCCAATAAGGAAGATTTTCTATCAGCGGCAGATATTCTCTATATCAGTGATGATGATTTGGAGTGTGATCATTATGACTGTGTTCAGGAATGTAGGGAAAAGTATAATCCAGAGATTATTATTATGGGAATTGGAGACCGAGGTGTTATTCTCTATACCAAGGAGGACAACAGTTTTCTTGAGTATAAACCAGTAAAAACCAATGAGATTGTAAATACTGTCGGTGCTGGAAATGCGTTGTTCTCCTCATTTTTGCATTATTATACAAAAACGAAAGATGCAAAGGATGCGATTAAAAACGCACTGTTGTTTGCTTCTTATAAGATAGGTTTTGTGGGAACATCCAATGGATTTATGACAGAGGAACAGATTGAACAGTGGAAAAAATTGATTTGGATGTAAAAAGGATTAGGGAAGATAAAGTCTTCCCTAATCCTTTTTACTCTATATATAGATATCTTAAAAAGGAAATTGCATTGTCAATGCTGTTTGAATTGATGACAAAGCTTAAAATAGGTTCCACACCTGCATAGCCGTAATATTGATACAACTTTGGTGCGTCTGTCACATAAATTCCTACGGGAATTAGTTCCTCGCTTTCACCAAATTTGGCATAGTATAGTTTGTCTTCAAACAAGGCGAGTAGATCTTCGGGAAGGACTTCTGTGATGTCATGAAAACATTCTCCTTTTGAGAAGTAGTCGATTGTGTTTGTGTCTCCCACGATTATATCTAATTCGCCTGTCGCTATGACTGCCATTGACTTTTGGAGTGCCATATAGGTTTCTTGGGTGGCACTATCTAGAAAGTAGTCCATTGTCATATCAATATAGGCACTATGTTTTTTGGTATCAATATTTTGATATGCGACAAAACCATCAATTAATTCTGTGCTGGAGGAATCCCCAAAATCATTATAGAAAAATGCGGCAAATGCAGTGTCGGTAGGGGCTGAAATCATAGTATATACAAGATGCCCCAAAAAGATGACAACGACTGCGACAAGGATAACCGTTTTTAGGTAGTATTCTTTGAAGTATGCGAGTTTGTCTTTAAATGGAGCATCTTTTAGCTTGGCATTTTGTTCCCGAATTTCATCGTGCATTGAGTTGTTTTGATCCCGATTTTTATTGTAAACTTCCATAATAGCACCTCCATGTTTCTAAGAAAATTTGCATTATAAATATTATTTTTCCCAATACCATTTATTTGTTATATGGTGTTATAGCAGCACATAAAATGCCTGCTTTTTGGCATTTTATGTGCATTAATTGTAACAAATAAATTCCCTACAAGAGTTTTATCAAATTACAACTACACAGGTGGAATTTGATGAAATTGTAAGTAGAGAAAATTATAGAGAATATGATATATGCAAATACTGGCAAATGTCAATCAAGATGCTATAAATTTTTTCTAAACCTTGCATATTACATTGAATTGTTCTATGATATAAGG
>ERZ778513.921-NODE-921-length-20618-cov-7.002334_pt1 | contig 20618 bp, 20 predicted proteins | sample MGYA00510345_ERZ778513 | MGnify/ENA primary metagenome ERZ778513 (study PRJEB29527, sample SAMN07138966) | mouse gut metagenome | material: feces | host: mouse | place: China:Nanjing | collected 2016-01-25 ... | reverse complement strand
TAATATCGATGTGAAACGAGTCAATACCACCCTCATCGAGTTCCCTGATTTCTTTTTCTAAATTACCATAATTAGCACACATCAGCGATGCGGTTAGTTCAAAACGCATAAGGTTTTCTCCTATTGTCTACTTATACGATAAGAAGCAAGAGCAGCTTCTTATCGTCGGATGCACAGCGCAAAAATCAGCGCCTTTTATCAGAAGTAAAGGACAACTTCTGATAAGTTATATTATATCTGTTACATTTGTCATTCGATTAAAAAATGGGTCTTCCACTACCAAATCCTGAAAATCTATATCTGTTATTTTTATTTCATGTATCAACTTCAAAAAAGCCTCATCTAATTTTTTATTTGCCACTTTTTCTGATTCAGGACATAACTTTATATAAGTCTTAAAGTAATCAAGAATCCCATCCTGTGCTCGCTCAAAACACCGAATATCTTTATCACATCTTGTCTCGGCTGCATATATAGGTTGTCCTTCTTTATCAAACTCCTTCACAGATGGATGCGGTGCTGTAAGTAAAGGTTCAAATATATAGTAATTGTCAAAAACAGCATAATTTGTCTTTTCTGAATAAAACGATCGGATATCTAGTCCTCTATTCTTCATATGCTCTGAATCAAGCTGCAAAAAATAAAAACCCCTTAGATGACTGTCTGTCAATCTTTGTATGTACATCTGACTTGTACCTCTTGCCACAAAATCAAAAAAAGCAATATCACCTGGCTCAATGTTCAATCCATTTATATACTTCTGGTAATTTTCACTTAATTTATTAGATTTTTCTATAATTTCTTTTTTATATTTTAGAAGTCCATTCTCGTTATCTAATATGTTTTCACAATCAATCTCATCTATATCGATACCAAAACGTTCTTTTAGATTTTCTTTCAAAGTACCACTAAATTTCATTTCATCCACATATTGAATATCTGCTTCATCTTGTACTCCTGCTCGCACAGCAGCAGTTCTTGACACTAAAAAATATACTGATTTGTCTTCCTGTTTATACATTTTCATAAGATATTCATACATTTTTTTAATCAAATATCCATCTCTAGCACAAAACCATATATTTTTAAGTTTTTGTTGCTTTACTTGACTATAAAACCAAAGAACAAAATCACTAATCATAGGAGCGCATAATAAATACCCAACATCATATATATCTGATATTGTTATCCGCTTATTTTCTGTCTCAAATTGAAATGGACTGTTAAAAATTTTAGCGACAAACATTCCTATCTTTAAATGTTCTGACAGTGTATCCATATAATCTGCAAATCCTAAATTTCCCATCAATTCCAATAGGCTAAATCCACTGAACAATCTGCACGTTTCTATTTCAAATTTATGTGCACACTCTATATCTGCTACAATATCATCACCAATATGAAGAATTTTCTTTCCATTCTCTCTCTCTTTTAAGATAGAAAACAAGTTTTGTGTTTTTCCAGTTCTATAATCACTAGAAGCCAAGATATCTGTACATTCCACAATTCCGCACTGTTTTAATATTTCTGCCAGCTGTTGTCTACTATAATATGTATCTGAGACAATATATGCTCTTTTTCCATTTGCAACAGTTTCTTTCAAAATATCGCATACTTCTTTTCTCGCAACTATCAAGTCAAAATCAATATTCCATTCTAAATCTGCCAGCTGCTCTGCTGTAATCTTCCATTTTGAGCTGCTTTCTTCCGATCTCTTAAACATATGATTATAGATTTCTGTAAGAGTAGGGGCTGTGTATCTTGATAATTCTTTTTCACTTGCCAATCTTCTTTTATAAAAATCTTGTATATAAATTCCCTGGTTTTGCAACCTGCAATCTACAAATTTGATAACATCATCAGAAAGTAAAGTCTGGCGCATAACAAGCGTATCAAATAAATCAAAGCTAACAACGTCCGCTTCCTTTATTCTCTCTGTAAGCTGTACTCTCGTCATCCCCTCCGTATTAGAAAAATCATAAACTACTTTTGTTGCTGAGAGTAAATTCCTACCGCGAACATCCATTACAGAAATTTCATTTTTTCTGCAAATATTTCCAATCCTCTTGGCAATCGCTCTGCAGGAACTTGGACGTGCTACCACAATGATAAGCTTTACTTCTTTTTTAATTGCATCATCAAGCGAAATAATCGATTTCCCATACAATTCGCCGTTTTCCTGAAAACCGTCTAACAGGCCTACTATTTCATAGTCTTTTGCAAATTCCTTCAATACTTTTTCTGTCTCAGTTCCCAAACCATATAATGCAATTTTTGTGTATTTATAATTCGCAAACAAATTCTTTATGCCCACTTACTTAACCTCTTATATGTTATTTGATTACCTCTTGTATAATCTCCAAAAGTCGCTTTTCAAAAGCTGACATAGAAAAATATTTTTCATAAAGTTTTCTTGCCTTTTCTCCCAAACCCTGCAATTTATCTCTATTATCCACACACCATTTTATTTTTTCTGCAAGATTACATTCATTTTCACACGGAAAAACAAATCCATCTTGACCATCATGAATATATGCTGTTGTTCCTGTAACATCTGACACAATACATGGAACAGCATGCATCATTGCCTCGGCTACAACAGTAGGCATTGGGTCTTGTCTGGAAGGACAAATTAATACATCTGCCAATCTAAACAATTCATGAATTTTTTCACGGTCAACACTTCCTGTAATAATTATCCTTTTATTATCTTTTACTTCTCTGCAAATTTTTTCTCCCAGCAAAGTATTGTTGTGGCCAACCAGATAAAATTCACTTTGATTTTTAATATTATCTGGTAACTTTTGAATCGCTTTCAATAAAATATCTTGTCCTTTTCTTTCTTCCAAAAAACCTATCGTAATAAATCTAGTGACTTTATCAGTCTTTTGCACTCTGTCCTCTTTTTTTAGATCTACTACCCCATATAACAATTCATCACATTTTATTGTTGGTATAAATTCTTTTATCGCCTTTATTGGAACTGGTCCAACAGACACCGTTTTTAGATTGTGAAGACAAATTTTTCCCATTATTTCTCTATTAACACCATCATAAAAAAATCTGCCATCATGGAGCCACCAAACAACAGGAATCTCCATATTTCTTTCTGAAAGAAATACATAAAAATTCAAAGTATTACATATGATTAAAGAAAATGTATCTACCCATTTGGTTTCCTTCATTGTCGCTATCTGCAAATTTTCATCAACAACTACAGGAATATCATGTTCAATAATCTTGTCCTTTAATGGTCCTTCCAACATCGATGCATAGACAACACTATAACCACACTTTTTTAATATAACTGCCGCATGAAAAAGTGCAATAGATGGTCCACCCAATGCTAAATCATTTGACAACAACAGTATTTTATGTCCTGCATTTTCCTTTTGTTCAATTATTTCTTTTGCATCTAAATAATAATGCAGTGGTCGTATCTGTTTATTCTTTACTATTAGTTGATGCAAATCATAAAAATGATAAATTTTATTCTTATCTACTCCAAGTGATAGAAGTTGTTGTCGCATCTGTTTCACATAGAAACTTAAAATAACAATAACATCATAAGATAGTTCAATACCTTCTTTTGGCGACAAAACTTCAATTTCATCAATATAAGTATGTTGTTTTTGAAGCGCGTTATCCAATAAAGCTATGACTTCCTGCTGTTCAAACCATTTCTTGTATCGGTTGTAATAATCACCTGTACCAAATAAAAGAAATTTCATATTGGATCATCCTTTTATCTATTTTTTAGTCTTTATTGTCTAAAGCAATTTTACTCATTTGCAATCTCTGTAAAAAACGAATAACCTCTATATTTTTTCTCTATTACCACCATAGAGTCATAGTAATGACATGCATTTATATAGTCTACCCAAGAAGGCAATTTTTCTTTTGCTTCAAAGTTAATAAACTGGCTATTCACATAATCAACAAAATTCTTACCGTATTCTATAAAAGTATCTGTTTTCTTATACTCACCACCATACCTTGGAGAGTAAGAGCTATGACAATCTTCACAGATAAATACGCCTCCCTCTTTCAGCAAAGGGAATAGTGTCTCAAATGTTATAATTTGATGCTCCATTATATGACTTCCATCATCAAGTATGATGTCAAACGGTCCCCATTGTTCTGATACATTCGTAAGAAAATCCTTATCTGCCTGAGAACCAATACAAATATGCACATTTTCTTCTTCAAATGCCTTGCAGCGTTCATCAATGTCTACTCCAACCACTGTTGCATTTTTGCCAAAATATTCTTTCCACATTTGTACAGAACCGCCCTTATAAACACCTATCTCAAGAATTTTTACCTCTTTTCCAACATACTTGCCAAAAAATGTTTGATAAACATCAAAATAATGCCACCATTTATTCATAATGCGATGCTTATTCTTAAAATAAAATTGTTCCAGTTTATTGCTAGGAATTACTTTATCAGGAATTAACGTACTTGTTTCATAGCAACCATTATAGTCACAGTCCAAACAAATACTCCCTAAATTGGACAAACCTGGAACAATAAAGTCACTGATTCTTATAATCTTCTCTCTTTCAATTCCATATTCTGTTATAAGCTGATTCATAATTGGATAAAATGAAGCAGGGGTAACTGCTATTTTATCCCAGTCTTTTGATTGGATTGCAGACGGAGAATCGATTGTGTATTTTTCCTCGAACACCTTACCCCATTTTGAACTGTCATTATCCACAATACCAACAATATCCAGCTTATCTGATGCAGGGCTGAATCTCAAAAATCTTTTTGCATTCTCTCCTGCTCCAAACATTAATATCTTCATATATCTTTTTCCTCACGTTTCATAAAATTTTCTCAATTCCAATATACTTGTATATTATGATGTGTCTTTCGTTTGCTTTCATCAGGAAGTTCCATCCAATCCTTTCCGTAGAGATTATCAAGATACTCCTTATATCCGACAGGAACATTCACCTCAATATCTTCAAAACGCATTCGTAAAGTTTCTTCATACACTTTTCTAGTTGTATAATCCCGTTCCCCATATGCTGTTCCCAAAACTCCAACATAGGCAGAACTGTCGAAATCATATTTTGATATCAGTTCTTTTTGAGCATGATACCACTTTGGAAAAATATCTGTATTTCCATTTGCAGCATAAAAGTCTTGCCATATTTGACGGTTTAATTCCTGATATTTCACAAAAAGCATGTGCCTTTCTTCTGCATCTTCTGGCAATCCTGTCAGTGGAAAGATATCAATAAACAACGGATTAATTTTTCGCAAAGTTCCTATATCCTCATCTACAATTGTTCTTTTATCTACAACTTTCATAAATGGATCTGGAAAATCATTTACCTCAGAAGTACCAAATCCTAATATATCAAACCGCTCCGTTCTCTCAAAAATCTCGATTAATTTCAAGTAATCCTTCCAAGGCAGAAACATATCAATATCATCATCCCATGGTATAAATCCTTTATGCCGAATTGTTCCAAGAAGCGTACCGCCGCTTACCCAATATCTGAGATTATTTTTTCTACAAACCTCATCTATGTGAATAAGGATTTCCTTCTCTACCTGTTTCATTTCATCCAATGACATTCTTTTCTTTTTTTCAAAAAATTTATCCAGTTTTTCTTCCTTGAAATCATATACTATATAAAAATGAACATTTTCCTGATATCCCAACGCTTCAAGATTTTCTTTTTTTGATTGATATTCCTTTGATGCAATGAGAATAATAACGTTATTATCAAATGCAGATAATCGTTCTTGAACTGTCCAAGTATGAATTGCATCTGATTCATTATTTAGAAATTTACATGCAAAGTTTTTTATTTCAGAGTTATATTGCATCACTAATGCTTCATCATCTGATATATAACCCTCAATATTTCTATATCCTAAATTAGAAAGTATCGTTCTCATTGCAAATGCATGTCTGTCAAGCCCATATAAAATTACTTTTCTGCTTTTTTCGATCGTTCCTTGCCTGATTAAATATTCGATTCCTTCTGCAATTCTTCCTATAATACTCCTGATATAATATGATCCCATCTTAAATACCGCTCATTTCTTTTATTCATTGATTATTCACAACAACACGGTTGCCTGATACCTCATTTATTAGCGATTCTATTATCTGTATAATATTTTCCCATGAATATATTGACTGAACAAATTTTTTGCCACATTCCCCCATAACCTTTCTCAATGCATTATTTTCCAACAATAATGTTAATTCCTTTTCAAATTCACGATAATTCGTATAATATAATCCAGCATTACTTCTAATGCATTGCCCTTTTAATACCGCACACCATCCATTGACCAACACTGGAACACCGCAAATTAAACTCTCAAGAACAATTATAGATAAACTTTCATATCTTGATGGCAATACTGTAATCAAAGCATTCTTTATGTATTGATTTTTTTCTTTATCAGATACAAAACCTTTCAACAATATATCTTTATGTTCTATCATCTCCATCCCATTATCAACTTTTCCAATTACAACTAACTTTAAATCAGACGGATGATTCTCTTTATACTCTATAAAATATTTATTCAATTCTTTAAAATTCTTACTATTGCTTACTCTGCCAGCATAAAGGATATATTGACTATTTTCTAATGATTTATCCTCTATCTTCTTATATGTATCAGTATCGATTCCAAAACAATTGATTCTTGATGGAATTTGGCTTGTTTTAAATATGGATTCAATTAACTGTTTTTCTTCCAAAGTATTGTATAATATGCCTCTTGCATAAGAAAAAATATCACGATACCTTTCTGTCCAGATTCCATGATCATCATGTGCGGTAGGAAGAATAATAGCATTATTCAAATTTAATCTAAGCCCTACGCATGTCGTATAATAATGCAATGTAAAAAATATGACTGCTTTATATTCCTCGTGATGTTCTTTTAAATACACAATTAATTCTGGGCAATATGGACCAATACTCTCTATCGAATCTATTGGAAATTTTGATGCATCTTCAACCGCAAATCGAAGCACCTCAATCCCTTCAATTGTTTCCCTGTCTTTGTCATATCCATTATCCCACGGTTTTATCCCTTTGGATTTTGATGTCAAAACATCCACGCAATATCTATCGCGCATATGCTGGGCTATCACTCTGCAATGATATTCCGCCCCACCATTTATTTCCAAACCATACCGATGTACCACCAATGCCAGTTTTTCCTTCATTTTTTTGAAACCTCATGTTATTTTATATCTCTAATCCTGTATCACTTACAATAAAACAATCGATTCTTTCTGCATTAACACCCAATTGAAGCAGTTGCCTTATTAGTTCCATATAATAATATCTTGGTGTTATAATAAAATATGCATCACTATTCTGCTTTACTGCGTCCTGAAGTGCCAAGACTGTATTTCCATATATCCCATTCTCAAATCGTTCATATGCGTTATCTGCAAAGCATTTTACTGTATAAATATGGTTCTGTTCCAAAATCTTATACAAATTTCTTCCATAAAAACCTGCCCCAACAATCACAATCTCACGAACTTGTTTTAATCGTTCTATAAAATTAAAATAGTAAGGGGTTAAAAATGGATCATTTTTTTCACTGCTGACTTCTCTTGCAATATTCTGCACAATCTCCTTTATGCAAAAATCAACATTGCCAAGATTTACATTGGTATCCATAATACATATGTCTCCTTATCGCACTTTTGATTATCTATGCATTCCATTTGCTGTTTCTTCATTTTGAATGATTTTGGAATCGTCTACTCCCATTTCTACCAGCATCTCTCTAATCTGATTTGCAATATCCACACTCTCAATCGCAATAACAAGATAATCATATTGTCTCTTAGTTATTACATCTATACTTTCTACTCCAAGTCCCTTAAGTTTTTCTGAATCATATTTTGCGTCTACCCAAGCAGTCAGATGACAATACCCTGTCCTTTGAATCTGATTGTAATAACGTTTCCCTACATCTCCCGCAGCATACAGTATAATATTTGCTCCTTTGGGAACCTTGCCAAAAGGAAATATATTTTTATTAGCTTCAATAAAGCATTCTGGACTTCTGTTCCATACCACCATTCTCAAATATTGATCTAACTGTTTCAGCATACATTCAAAAAACGCTGTTTTTTGAAACTCATTGTAAAGATACAAATATAAATTCGCTGCATTCGCATAAAAATCCTGTTTCTTTTCGGCAGTCATTGATTGATTATGTCTGCGGTAATGATATTTTGCTTCTTCACAAATCACTATTTTATTCGTCTGTAACAAATACGGATAAACAACTGCTACGTCTTCACCAATATTTATATTAGTATTGATTCTTTTATAACAGTTAAGCAGCATATCTTTTTTGTAAATTTTATTCCATATGTATGGTAAAATCCCAAACTCAAAAAAGCCTTTAAAATATAACATTCTAGGGAAAATCTGATCCACTAAATCTTTTCTCTCATATATGCCACTATCACAAAAATTTAATACTTTTTCTGTTCTGGTCTTTTCTTCCTTAACATAACCCATAGCAACCATATCTGCTTGATTTTCTTCAATCTTGGTTACAAGAAGTTCCAGGAAATCAGCATCTATCCAATCATCAGCATCTACAAATGCAATGTACTTACCTTTCGCTTTACGCAAACCTTCTATTCTGGCAATAATTAATCCTTCGTTTTTTTTATGTATGATATTTACATTTTGGAATTTTGACTGGTATCTCTCACAAATCTCTCCTGACTGATCTGTAGAACCATCATCTACAATAATCAGTTCAAAATCTTGATATGTCTGTGCAATCAGTGAATCTAGACATTGTTGTATGTAGGATTCCATATTATAAACTGGTACAATTACAGATACCCTCACAACTTCCTCCTTAAATCTCATATAAAACATCTTCTAAGGAAATAACAGGATAATCCACTTTCTGACTTAACATCTCCTCAATTTCGTCAAAATAGTAAATGGCTGTAACTACAATCACATCAACCTGTTCTAGGTCATCATCTGGCGTTATAACATCTACATCCGCATAAATGGAATCTGCATTCTTATCAATAATATATTTTACTGTAATGTCAGAATCCTTCAGTTCCTCATACAGATGTTCTCCTAATTCTTTCATGCCATATATCGCGATAGTCTTAAAATTTTGCTGATGAAAATACTCTACAAGTGTCTTGCCTTCCTGCCGAATTCTAAGCCATTGGTCAAAAGCCATATAAAGCTCATGAACTTTTTTGAGTCCTTCATCCTTTCTCTTTAACTTTTTGTTTGACGATGTGCCAACTGCCGCCGCCCCTGCTGCTGCACCTGCTAATGTTGAAATTATTGTGCCAATTCCTTTTTTCATTTTCTTTTTCTCCTTTCAAATTTCATTAAACAATAATTATACTTTTTGTATCTATTTGATATTTATTTACAAGAAACTCCTCGACCTCCTCAGCAATATGTTGAGCGCCTATTCCAATCAATATTTTAGAAAATCTAGTACTTTTTATTAAATCCGGTGATTGGACCAAACTATTCTTATTTTTATAATCAGAATCAACCCATCCCACTATTTCACAATACCCAGTGGCCATAATCTGCCTATAGTACATCTTTCCGATTCTTCCTGCACCATATAAAATAATTTTTTCATTCTTTTCAATTTTTTCGTATGGAAAAATATACTTGGAACCAACATCTATTGCATTTTGAAGAACTTTTGTCATGGATTTTAGTTGAATCTTTTCTTTAGAAAAAGGACTTTTGTTATAATATTTCAAAAAGAGCGCCGAAAACCATGGTATATTGTATTCCCAAGGCTTATATTTTCCTGTCAAATGTATTATAGATGCGCATTGAATACATTCATCAATACAGCTCTGGTGTCCATCAAAAAAACGTTCTGATATTTCACATACATCATAATGATCAATGCATGTAGTCATAAAATTATATTTATATGGCAGCATTTTTCTATTATTTTTAAGAACAGCATTAAACGTATCCTGATCCATAAAATAATTTTTGCCATGTTTTCTATAATCTATAAGCTTTGTACAGATCTTATCTTCTCGCATCTTTTTTAAATTAAAAAGCATTACACCACTATTAAAATAATGTCCAGAACAAATATCTGCCTTTGCCGCCATAGAAGACTGTCCATCAGTTATTTTATCTAGCTGATCATCAACTGCTGCAACATAGTGTTCCTCTAAATCTATATCATATAGTTCTGCCAAATTTCCTAAAACCAATGTATCGCTATCTAGATATATAACCTTATCTTCTTCCTGAAGTATTTCGCAAATATTGAATTTGAATAATGCAGAAGCTGTTACATAATTTACCCCATAAGATCCACATAACTTTGCCAAATTTGCATAAGCTTTATTTTCTACATTAATAATATGCAACCTAAAATTCTCATCTTGTAACTTTAAAAAACTGTTTGACAAACATTCTCTCACTTTATCACATATAACATACGCTTCGGCCATACATCCCTTGGCCAAATTATCCTTGACAGACAACATGGAAACACAAGTGGGCATGACATATTTCTCATCTGTTACATATACAATGCTTATTTTTTCTAATCCTTTCACTAAACTTTTACCCTTTCTGCATTCCATTACTTTAAATATTAACTCATTAAAATATCTATTTCCTTACTTACAACTTCTCTTGAATTTTTAATCTGAACAAATTTTTGCGCCTTTCTTCCTAAAATATGGCATTTTTTTCTTCCTAACTTACAAACATTTTTAATTTCTCTTTTTAATGCAACTTTATGAGCCTGCTCATTTTCATAAGAATATATAAAACAAAATTTACTCATATCTTTTGCCATTGCAATATCTGGTATTATTACAGGTTTGCCACATGAAAATGCAGCAATCATTGCACCGGAGTTTAATGATAAATTTTTATAATATGGCAAAACAAGTACATCACATGTATTAAAATATGTATAAACATCTCTAGAATTCACATATTTAGTATGTAAAATAATATTTGGGTTTCCATTACATAATTTTCTTATATTCTTTGCATAGCTATTGTCAGATGCTTCGCCAACTATTAATAATTTAATATTTTGAGAAGCTATCTCCTTAAATGCTTGAATTAATAGCTCAACATTTTTATATGCTTTTAAAAGTCCAAAAAACATAAATACTATATCATTATTTTTAAACCCTAAACTTTGGCGATAATCCTTTTGCGTATCAATATAATTAGCACAATAATTTATATGTGGGACAAATTTCGTTTTTTTCATTACATATGGATTAATTTCGCTTAGATATTTTTTACTATGATTGGAATGCAAAATAATATCACTACTAACTAAAGTCATTCCTATCATTTTAACTGTCATTATCCATGAATCATCATTTATATGTGATTTATTATTATGAAATACCCATATAATCTTTATCCTGCTTAATCGATAAAACAACAACAATACCCAACTCTTTAGGTCTAATCTATCTTCAAACCAATTTAATACTATTGCTTTACAATTTTTAAAATCTTTTATATTTAAGCCTTCTTTTTCATATGGTATTACTTTATATTTACTTTTCCAAATATCTATCATATTAGAAACATATGCGTTCTCAGTATGTCCAATAAGATATGGATAAAAAGCAATATTATTTTTATTCACAAAACTTTCCTCTTTCTTTTCTAAAGCTTATAATTACTCTTACACATATTTTTCATAAAATAATCCCAAGTCCCGAAAAAAACCGATCTTATCATTCTAAAATTGTAAATTTCCGGTAATAATATTATATTTTTAATAGTTTCATACAATACTTTAAATATATTTGTTTTCATATATGGTTTATATTTATTAATAAAATATAAACGATTTCGAGTCATATAATATTCCTTTAAGGGATTTATAATTCCACCACTACTACCGCCAACTCTATGCCACAGCCTTGCTGTTGGAACATAATACATTTGTATACCATTTAAATACCAACGCATGCATAAATCTGTATCTTCATAATACATATAATAATTGTCATCGAATAAGCCACACTTTTTTACGATATCTTTATGAATCATCATACAACATCCACTAATAAACGTTACTTGCTTATCCTCCTTGCAATTCTTATAGTTAATGTGCTCGGCTTTTCCATAATCAAATAATAATTCCCCCCCAGAATACCATATGTTCTCTCCATGCCGCCCCATTTTAATTTGAGCAGTCGTAACTGTACTGTTATCTGCCTTTTCTAATAAGTGCTCAACAAGCAATGAATCCGCTATTGTATCAACATTAAGTAATAGCAAATATTCTACTCCCAATTTCAATAATTGTTTGACCGCCAAATTATTGGCTTTTGCAAAGCCATAATTATATTGACTCTCAATCAAATGAATGTAAGGGTATTTTTTCTTTATAATTTCTGTAGAAGTATCATTAGAATGATTATCCCAGAATAAAATTTCCAAATTATTGTATGTTTGTGTAAGCAAACTATCTAAGCAATCACAAATATACGACTCACCATTATAATTTATTAGAACCACTCCCACTTTTTTTTGCATACACTCATTCCAATCTAAGACTCTATTGTATTATTTTCCAAATTGTACACCATTGTCCTACACAACATCTTTAATTCATAAACATTAATATTTGTATTTCTAATCTCATTTATTGCATTTCTTATATCATTACTGTGTTTATCTGGAGTAATTATCACATTGCATAATTTATCTTTTAATATATTGGGAGAATAAACCTTTATATTTTGTATGCTCTTCCCCCAATACAATTCATCATTATCAATAATTGCTTCAATATTTATATCCATATTTTTAAACCATTTAATACATTGATTTCCTCTTATACCAGCTCCCCACAAAATATTTATGCTACTTTCACCAATAATTTTAATCAACTCTGCTCTCATAGTTTTTTTATCTATCGTATTAAGCACTATCTCATAAAATCTTTCATCTATTTTTTCTTTATATTCTTCTTTATCCTCTGGAAGATGTTCTATCGCTATCTGTCTAGCCTCTCTAGCACAATCTATCTCATTCACACTACTAATTCCACCATAGCAAAAAGTAAATACTGGTTTATGAATATTACACACTCTTATTCCCTGTCTCACTATTCTTAAAAACCAATCATAATCTGCAGCAATTTTATATTTAAGATTAAAATTTCCTTTCTTCTTAAAAAATTCTTTACGACAAAAGATTGCTGAATGAAAATAAATCATACGAAAATACAAATCATTAAGCGATTTGTCTGTAGCATTATAGTACACTGTGCTTCCATCTTTTTTTACAACATAATTGTCGCAACATATACAATCGAAGTCTTCTTCTATAAAAACTTTTGCAACTATATTAATTGTATTAATTTCATACCAGTCATCACTATTCAAAAAAGCAATGACATCTCCTGTAGACAACTCGATACCTTTATTCATGGCATCAAAAATACCATTATCTGGTTCACTTATCCACCTATCTATAAATGTACCATACCGATTTAAAATCTCTAAAGTTCCATCTGTCGAACCACCATCTACGACAATATATTCTAAATCAGTATACCCCTGATTGATTACACTTTTTAATGTTTTTTCTATTGTATTAACACTATTCAAGCACACCGTAATAACTGTTATCTTCATTTTATATTCCCTACCTTATCCGCTCAAACAGTCAGTTACATATACAAATTAGTATAAACTATAATCATATTATTCTTTGAAATACAATCCTGTCATAATTATCTATATAGCACTGTTTAAAAGATTTATCATTTACCATAAATGCATTTACTACTCTTTGAACCTGGTAATCGTTTATCTGTTCATCTGTATATAGGTTCTTTATTCCCGGATTTACTTCTGGATTAACCGTAGGACTTTTTCCAATACTCCAATATAAATCGTCAAAAACTATATAACCACTTTTTTTAATCATTTCTTTTAAAAGACAGCAGCTCAAACCATCATGTATAAAGGTATGAGCTCCATCAAGATATACTACATCAAAAATACCATCTAGATGATCTTCTCGCATTTCAAACAGCATATTACATAAGGACCAACTATATGAATCTAAAATTTTATGGGAATTTCCCATTCCTTTTAAATGACAGCACACTTCTGGAACTTGTTTTAAATCCCAAATCAAATCACCGATTACATTCTCAAAATCAAAACAAAAATATGTATCGAAAGAATCCAACTGCTTACACACTTCGACAGCAGTTGCCCCTATATCTACTCCTATTTCACCTACTATGATCGCTTCTTTCTCTTTTTTCTTTTTTCTTACCAAATCTATAAATTCTATACATGGTTCACTGTTTGTTCCATTCTTTCCTATCTTTGACAAAACTTTATATTTTTCTGAATAAGTTTGTGAATTTCTCGCAAATAAATCTATAATTATATCTTCCGCAATACTAAGGGATTTAAGCGATTCTAAAATTTCATCTCGAAACTCCTTGCTACTACATGTCAATAACCAAATATAATCATTCGGATTACTAATATCACTTAAGGAATAGATATTTTGTATTGAATGAGCCAACTTATTATCAACGATTATTGATTCTTTTATTCCCAATTTTTTGTTTAAAATATTTTTTACTTTATGTCCATTATAACCAAATGGATAAATGCAAAAATTATTTTTTCCCTTTGCCAAGAGTCCTTTAAGTGTCTCGCAAATTAAATATTCATCATAACTATACATTTTCTCAATAACGCCTTTCATGGATTTCTTTTTTATTTTCCATTAGAAGTTGAATCCAATACTTAAAACAATATTGTTTATCTAAATAGGTATATTCATCCGTATATATTAATGGATGTTGTATTATTTCATTTATATATTTTCGACGTTCATCTTTGTCTGATATTTGACACATGTATTCTATATCTGCTATATTAGCTATTTCCTTATCATATGCACTTTCATCTAACGAAAGTAAATACATTCGCTGTTGATACTTATTAATATAACGAATTATATTTGTTTCATCTACGCCATTCTCCTTAAGCTGATTATTTATTTGCATATAAGAGGATTTCTGTTTACATGAAATAATCCATAAAATATTATCATATTTTTCCCTAATAAACTGTAACCCCTTAATTGGAATTTTATGATATTCCAGTTCCCAAAATGCTTCATTATTATCCACTATTGCGAGTAAATTGTTAATACCATATTGCAATAAAATATCACATACTTTCCTACCGTTTTCGCCATATCCCCATACAACTACATATTCACTCCTTTTAGCGCGTTCAAGCATATCATCTATCTCATTCTTTATTTCTGTCTCTTCACATTTCTGTCTATAATATTGATAACTTGCAAATGTGTTAAACACTTCCGCTATACACCACCATTCTTTACTTCCCTTAACTGCTAAACTATTCCACGGCTTATAATCTGCCCCCATATGTAATATAAATGGGCGTTCATGATTAAAATCAAATGTGTGTTTTTCATATGGTAAAGCATACAGAAACTTTATACTTTTCCCTAAATAAAAGTGAAATAAATTATATTTTAATGGTAAAATTTTGATCAATGGATAACAACAAAGATTCAGTACATCTTGATCTTCATACCAATTTTCTCTCTTTAACTGTTCAAAAAAACAAGAAACAAGCTTATCTTTTCTTATCTTTTCTAAGTTCATAACAAGAACACCAGAGTTAACATATCTGTCTCGTGATGGAATACCCAATATTTTCTGATGTTGTACTTCACGCAGCGTATCCTCCATAATATGACAATCCCTCACACCAGCAAGATAGTTATCATCCAGTTCAATATCATAAAGTTCCTTCAAATCACCATACACAATAAGGTCACAATCTAGGTAAATACATTTGTCATATTCTGGAACCAAATCAGAAATTAAAATTCTAAAATACGCCGCCTTTGAAAGATGCGCATTATGTATCTGCGCTTCAGAAAAATAACCTATATTGACTTTCCTGACAGATATTTCAAAATTATCAAACTCTTCTTTTAAAATTTTTGTATAATCTTTTATTTCATCTTCTATATTATCTGCTGTAAGAATAAAAAAATGATACTGCTGCTTTGAATTCATCAACACAGAGCGCATAACCACAAAAGCTTGCAAAATATATTTTTTATCAATTCCCCAAACAACTGGTATTTTTTTATTGTTATTCATTATGTCATATCCTTTGAATATCAAAAATTATTTTCTAAAACAAAATAAACCATATCTATATTCACCGTTATGCTGATCATTATCATATTTATGTATGTCGGCATTATATTCTATTTTTCCTTCACAGGCACACGAAAACTCTTCTAATTGCAGTAAGGAAAAGCATTCTATCACTGTACTTGCAAAAAATACCCTATGCGCATTAAATTCTACTCTTTCTTTACCAATGGGCAAAGAAATATATAACTTTCCGCCTTTCCTTAATTTGTTTTGAATATTGGCAAAGCATTTAAAACATGCCTCAGGGTCAACCGGATCACCATATCTTCCAAGTCCAAAATGCTCAAGTGAACAAAGCGCTGACATACTCTTGATACTTTCATCTTCTATTTGATGCAGGCTGGTTGCATCATCTACTATCGTGTTCAAATGCTCCACCTTTGTGGGAAAATCCCTGACATCAATCATAGTCACATTAACATCTGCTGCAAGAAGATGTGCAATAAATCCATCCAATCTTGAACCAATATCAAAATGCTCCTTAACCCCTGACCCAATAATCAATTTTGCCGCCCATAAGTCCTGCAGAAAATAATTGCCGACCGTCCCTGCAGGTGCATATTTATCTGTAATAATTGGCCACATATACCGCTCTTGAATGTCAAAATTCGGTCTGCTGTTTTTCCGCCGATATTCCAGTGCATCTTCGTCTACAAACGTGTTATGCAATACAGTGAACTCTCTGCAGTAATGAATATAATTTTTTTCTGATAAAAGTTCTTTTATTATGGATGGTTCTACGTTTCCTATTCTATTCTTAACGCCGTATAGAAAAATCACTTTGGACAAATCCATTTTCAACTTTAAGCATAAATGATGTATCTCCGCTACATAGGAGTTTGCCACAATAATATAATCATATTCCTCAGGAAGTTCCCAACTGCCATATACAGGTTTATCCATAAAAACATTTTTGGATTTATTCGTTTCAATGAACCCTATAATTTCTCCATTATACCCGTTTTCTATAAATTTTTCTGCCAAACCGCCAGTTCCCCAAACCAATAACCTATTCATAATCACCTCGTATCATACTGTTTTGGCCACAAAATAACTCGTCCACGAACCATACCCCGTTTCTCCAAGCGCAGCGCAGTCCAAATTGTCAATGAGTTCAAATCCCGATTCCTTTAAATAAAATTCCAGCTCAGGTCTGAAAAAATACCTCATATGATGCGTCTCATTAATCATTTTTGTACGCCCCGTAGCTTTTTCTACCGCCAAAACCTCATAGCAGACGTCAACCACATTTGTTTTATCATGCATAGTAGGTATTGCTATCCTTACCATCCTGTACCTGTCATCTTCTGCTTCCTTGACTCGAACTGCAGGAGGACTGCTTAACACTCCCGGTCCATACCACACGTCAAAAAGGAATACCCCCCTTTTTAATGCTTTCCTCGCGCTCCGAAATGCCGCCAAAATATCTTCGTTGCCATTTTGGTAGCTCATCACATGGAACAAGGACACGACAGCATCATACTTATCTTGTGGTTCGTATGTACGTATATCTGACACATAAAAATCGATATCCGCACCCATATCTTTACTATTCTGCCTTGCAATGTCAATCATAAGCGGGCTCATATCAATCCCTGTACAGTCATATCCGAGTTTCGACAATTCAATGTCATGCCGCCCTGTTCCGCACCCGTAATTGATAACCTTCCTAATATTACTTCCATACAGTTTAAGTAATGTATCCACCTGACGCCCTTCCGCTGCATAGTCCTTGTCATGATAAAATGCGTTGTAATAATACGCGTAATCCTTAAATACTTCCATTCTAAACCTTCTTTGTTATTTTGATTTATGATTCTTTTTTACTTTGCCGGTAATATAGTCAAAAAATTCTTTCGATACCTTTCCATAATCATATTTTTTTTCATATACTCTCTTAATATTTTCCGTATAAAAATCATAATTCTCTATAATCTTTTCATATGCGGCTTTCAATTCGTTTACTTCATCTACTATGACTCCAACCTTATACCTTTCAATTTCTTCCGCCAATCCCGGTACACGATTTGAAATAACAGGCTGACCAAGCGACAAATGTTTAAAATATTTTCCGGAAGCCATTCCAATATTATAAACATTGTCGTCCGATTGATCTGAATACCAAATCAATGCAACATCATATGCACTGATAAATTCTGCATACTTTCTCTGCGGAATTTTCTGTTTTATAAATGTGATATTGGGATTATTTCTTAATGTCGGACTTGCAAAATACCATCCCGACATTGTAATTTCAACTCCCTCTAACTCATCCACCTTCTCTATAAATGTTCCCAACACATCAGCGCCAACAGAACCAGAATAAATCAGCCCGGGCTTGCACTGTGTACTATATTTTACTTTGTTGCTGTAATAGGAATTGGGAATCAGCCATGTTTTTGGGTGAGCGATACCATACTTTTTCAAGACTCCCTTACGTAGCCTGTCCTGTATGACAATCCCCTTACAGCCCTTTACATAAAGCATCTCCCTCCTTTTATTCTTCAGGTAATCGATCCTGTTGACGCATCTGCCGTAAATGTTGGTATTCTTCAGCTTCGTCGATCCTACATATATTTCCAAGTTATAATAATAAAAATCTGTATTTTTCATTATATATGGCAGTGAAAAACATATCTGTGTGTCTTCCTGAGTAAAACATATGACAATATCAGGTCTGCACTTTCTTATTTCCCCTCTGATCGATGCTGTAGACATATTACTAGTATTTACAGCCGTTCTTACCTTTTTTTTTAGCTCTATCTCACGCACGCTTCCCGGGAAAAACAGAACAACCTCGCTCTCACGTTTTATAAGCTCATCAACCATCTGCGTTCTTGCTGGTGAAAGCCGAAACGGAATCCCCTGCTGACACATCAGTACCGTAACCATCGCTATCCCCTCCAAATTTATTATTTATACTGCATCTATTTTCAGTTATAATATTTTAAACCCTATTTCCAGCCGCAATTCTTATTTTTCCCCATTTTTATAAATGACTTTATTTGCATCTATCCCATCAAACCGTTTCTTATCATTCTCGCCCGCATAGGGTCCCTGCTTTACTTCTACCATTTCAACTTCCTCCAAAGCTTGAAAGCCATGTCCCCCCGAAACTAACAGAATAATTTCTCCTGCGTGTAAATCCCTGCTTTCTAGGTAGTCCTCATACTCATCATAAAAATCCACGCGCAGAACGCCTTTTTTGATCAGAAGCACTTCCTGCGTCATTACCACATTCCTGTGAACTAGATTATGTACATGCGCATCTATCAATTTTCCTTTTGGATGATGCATATATGCAACCTGTTGTGAATATTCGCTTGGTGTAATAAAATCAACACCTTCACACATATAATCATTACGGATAATCATTGCTAAAAGCTTGTCCTTTTTCTTTATTTCTTCCACATATCCCATAAAAAACTCCCTTTTTCATTTCTGTTACATAAAATAAAAAATCTGATGCTCTTGTATGACAATTTCATACTTTACATCAGATTTCTTTACTTAATATTTAATTCATTACTCACCTCATTGATTTATCAGTCTGTCAAAATCACAAGGCGTAATTGCCGTTATAACAGATGCTTTAAAATCCTTAACATTGTTTGTAATAATATACTGTGCATTGACGCTTTCTGCACATCTATCCTGAAGACAATCTTCAAAGTCCGTAAAATTATCCATATCGACTGCTTTCAAAACCGATTCGTGACTCGCTCCTGTTACTTGAATCGCCTGCAGAATTCTTTTCATCCATAGCCGCCTTTCAATATCAGGCATAAACTTCCGCAATACATACCATATCACTGAAACCGAATGAAAAGCCATATAGCCTTTCACAAGTCCCGAGTGGCACATATCAATTACTTTATAAGCATCTTGATAATAAGGTTCTCTCGTAGTTACGTAATCAAGAATTACGTTTGCGTCAACCAAAATTACTGTATTTTTCATTCATAGCTTCCTCCAAAACTTTTTCATATTCCAAATCAGAAGGAAAATATGCTCTTGCCTTTATCCGCATTGTTTCCAGTTCCTGCATAAAATCTGCATGACTTGCCATTGTTTCACTTTTTATATCTCGTTTTTTAGTTTCTTCTGGTATCATAAACCTTTGCATTAGTTCAACTAAAAAAACAACATTGTCATCAGGTAAAGCATCAATCAGCTGCACAGCCTGTTCTTTGATAATCGACATTCAAATACCGCCTTCCCAAATTTAATCTTATAAGTAAGTATATCAAATGAGAATAAATATATCAACTGAATTTCGTTATGCAAACACGGTAAACGCATGCTTTATAAATAATCTATAAACAAATTTTTCTTCTGTT
>ERZ778513.915-NODE-915-length-20699-cov-7.516131_pt1 | contig 20699 bp, 18 predicted proteins | sample MGYA00510345_ERZ778513 | MGnify/ENA primary metagenome ERZ778513 (study PRJEB29527, sample SAMN07138966) | mouse gut metagenome | material: feces | host: mouse | place: China:Nanjing | collected 2016-01-25 ... | reverse complement strand
TCTTGTCGGATTCGAACCAACGACCCCGAGATTACAAATCACGTGCTCTGGCCAGCTGAGCTAAAGAGGCAGATTTCTTAAAACGGGTAAGCTGACTATGTCGCACCGCTACAACCACATACCTTTGCTGCCTTCCGACCCTGGAGGATTCTGCAGGAGCTGGTCGCATAGGACTTACCCGGGCACAAAGGTATAAAAAAAGTAATTACCACCAAAAATATGATATATGTTTTTTTGAAAAATATAAATCAACATACATCGTACACTCAAAATCTGTCAGCAACCTCCCTGTTTCTCCACAATACAAAAGCAAAAAGTTAAATCAGAAACGAAATGCAACCTCAAATAAGATATTTCGATATAAAGAATAGGTTTAACTTCTTTAACCTCTACAAAATTAATATGGGGGCTTATGTTGAAAAACATGGATGATTTTTTTTCTTTTTCATCGGTAGTTTCAGAATTATTATTGCCAATGAATCCATCCTTTTCAGCCTGGAAAGAATTTCCCGGATACATAGAAAAAACTTTAAGGATAATTGGAAAATTGAGCCGGCACAATCGGATTCATATCGTGGATATTCATCCGGACATGACTTATTCTATCGCATATGAATGGTGTGATGATTCAGGGTTGAAAAAAAGAAAAGGGAAACGAGAAAAAGTCTTGTATGATCCGGAGTTGGAAAAACAACTGTGCGAACAAAATTATATGATAATCCAAGAAAACGCCTCATCCCGGAATCCGGATTTACATCATTTCTTACAGGAACAACATTGCCGGCAAATGTTGCTGTTACCTTTGTTTGAAGTGGGTACAAACCTTACATTCATTGCTTTCATGCAGTGTGATGATATACATACCTGGAATATAGAGGAAATCAAACTTTTGGAGAACCTGTCCGCAGTTATTGGAATTCAATTAAACAATTACCGTTTATTAGTTCGTCTGTTAAAACAATTGCAGCAAACCAAAAAAGAACAGGAATCACTGGAAACAATGCAGACCCGATTAAAACAGGTGGAAGCAGCCATTACTTCGGACTGGGAACAACTGAGGGAACATCTCCGGGATTCCGGACAGTTACAACAAATTTCCGCATGGCAAAAAATAGAAAAAGAATTAAAAGAATTAAATAAAATTTGTCAAACCATTACTGTAAAATGATGTAAGATGCCATTGGATAACAGTAAGTTTACTATTTTATTGGTAATATCATCATTAGAACATACGGAAGATCTCATCAACACCCTCTTGAGTGCTGGATTTCATATTTGCAAAACCGAAAATATATCTTCCGCTATTCCTGTGATTGAAAATGAGTTGCCAGATTTGATTTTATCGGATATGGATAAAGCTTTGCCACAGGAAGCTATGGCGTTGTCGGGTTTAAAAAATCGCGGCACAGGCTGTTTCGTTCCCGTCCTGTTTCTTACTTCGCCAACCAATGAGAGCTATATTTCCGGAGATTTCATCCACGACCATGTGGATTTTATTTTAAAGCCTTTCCCCCCGCAGGAGTTAATTATCCGCATCCAACATCAGCTTTTATGGTTGAAAGCAGTGCGTACAATCCGGAGACAAAATAAAAGTTTAAGAGCCACTTTAAAAGCCCGAGACAAACTATATGCGGTCATTGCCCACGACTTACGCTCTCCGATCAGCACGATAAAAATGATTAATTCTTCTTTAAGTTCCGAGAAAGCGCGCATTAAGGACCCGAAAATCCTGAAACTGTTTGAGATGATCAACGATACCACCGAAGAAGCTTTTAATCTGCTGGAGAATCTGTTACAATGGACCCGCAATCAAAATGGCAAAACAAAGGTTTACACCACCTCATTCAATATGACTCCTGTCATTCGGCAAGTATGTTTGTTATTTTCCGCCATTGCCTTAGAGAAAGAGATTGTTTTAACCAATCTTGTCAAAGGCACCCATCAGGTTTGTGCAGATATAGACATGGTTAAAACCATATTGCGCAACCTCATTTCCAACGCCATAAAATTTACTTATCCCGGCGGGCGAGTCGAAGTTGAAATAGCAGATATGCCAGACCATGCACTTATCAGTATCAAAGACACCGGCAAAGGCATTCCACGGTCCATGCACCCCCATTTACTAAATTCCAATACTTATCCGAGTAGTTACGGAACCCGGAATGAAAAAGGAAGTGGACTGGGACTAATCCTAAGCCGAGACTTCGTTCGTATAAACAAAGGAAAACTTTGGTTTCTTTCGCAAGAAGGCGTAGGAACAACCTTCTACTTTACCTTGCCTACCTGCAATGCGGAAGTTTCCAGCAACACCAAACGCTGATACATACACAAGGCACCCCAAGCATCAGTTGCCGCATAACGAACCTGCGCTTCCGTTAATACAAGGGCCTCCCAATTGGTTGTCCGTTGGCGTTTGGATATTCTATAACCGAAAATAATAGCCATCAATTTTGAAAAAGATTTCTCCTCAATACCAAAACGAGAAACATACTCCTGTAAATCAACAAAAGAATGAGGAGAAAAAGCTGCACTTTTATTCAAATTCCGGATATCATCCCGGATGCCAACCCCTATTTTCATCACCCGTGGATCACTAAGCAAACATTGCAACGAAAGACCAAAACCACATTTATTGAGCCGGAAGAGAAAAACTTCTTCCGGAGTAGCCAACTGCAAAAGACTAACGGGATAGCTCTCACCTTTCCGGAAAGAAGGCCGGGTTTCGGTGTCGAACCCCAAATATTCCTGCTGCAACAGAAAACGAACCGCCTCCTCCATCTGTCGGGAGTCTTCTATAACGGTAACAGGCCCATTGAAAACGAAAACAGGTAAAGCAGCTATTTCTTCTTTGGTGATCGTACTTTTAAAATGTTGCATCATTCCTTATCTTTTACCTGATAAACTGCATGATGAATAGCCCGGATAACACCGGCACACGCTTTTCCCCAATAAAGTTCGAAATTATTATTAAGCTGCCACAACGCTTCTCCAATAATTTCCGGAATACCACAACGGAACGAAGAAATAAAATTTTTCAAATCCTGATAAATATCACAGGTTTTCTCAGCAATCGAATGCACCATTGGTACTTCACTGTATTGCATATTATCGTCAAACACTTCCAGATACTCATCATATTCTCCCAGTAAACGATGGAGTTCCCCATAAAGATAATTGTATTGCTCTTCTGTCACAACATCTTCAACAAGCCCCTCTTCTTCCGGCTCCGTTTGAGGTAATAAAGCACCTTTCAAATAGATTAAGGGAATAAATTTTTGTAACCTTTGAATGAAATCCTGAAGCGGAATTTGAGGAGCCGTTTCTATAAAATCACAGAATTCCTTCGCAACAGCCACAAATTCAATGACCTCTTTACTATATCCGACATGTTGAAAATCTTCCATCTTTCTCTTTATTGATTTTGGGACAACCTTTCACCGGATGTCTGTTTGAACTTAAAAGTTACGTAGTACAAAAGTAATAAATTTGTGTAAAAAATAAAGTCCGTGAACAACAACAAAAACCGTCAATCTCCCATTTTATAAAGAAGAAAAGTTTCGTACCTATCCCTTTTTTCAATCCCAATCCGATACCTGAAAAAAACTAATAGAGATGAATGATAAATAAAAATATATTTTTACCTTTGCCACGCAAAAGGGAAAGATGCAGGAGTGGTTGAACTGGCACGCCTGGAAAGCGTGTAAACCTCTAAAGGGTTTCAGGGGTTCGAATCCCCTTCTTTCCGCTAATAGAAGAGTTATAAGATTAACAAGATCTTATGACTCTTTTTCTTTTTCAAAAATTCTGCATCAAAGTAAAAAAGAATTAGCAAACAAACCTATCTGAAAAGCCAATGCCCCTCCATACGCTGTAAAATAAGTAAGAAAGAAGTAAAATCGTTGGACTTTTCTCTGTCCTGCAAAGTCCAACGAATAAGCCCACGGCAATTGCTGGTTTAAGGTCATTTTATTGGAGGACAAGCAGAAAAAGAAAAAATCTCAAAATAGTAAACCAGAAAGGTGAAACAAGAGGACAATGTACGAATTAACAACTAAAATTAGAGCAGACATTTAAGAGACAATAAGTACACAATCAGATATTTAACTTGAAAATCGTTACAATTTTTCACTTGTTCTTTCTGTAACGAAATTGTAACTGTACTTGCTTAAAACGATTCTATTCCTTTCTGCAAAGTCCAACGATTAAGCCCGTGGCAACTGCCGGATTCGGGTACTTTTTGCTTGGGCAAGTGGAAAAAGAAAAAGTCCCAAAGTATTAAACTTCAGGACTTTTCTTGTTTTTTCGTCTTCATTAAGCGGTGCGGACGGGACTCGAATACACTTCGTAATCCTTTCGTTACCAATATCTTAATCCGTTAAAATTTTTAAAGTCCAACGTTTAATCCTATGTGCAGATTTCGCTGTTTTACTTGGCTTTTTGTAGCAAGTCTAAGAACATGTACAAATATACTTGTTTTTCTTTATAAGAAGCAAATGTTGCAGAGAGAATAAAATCATTTAAATATTTGAAGGCTCAAAAGTATGGCTACCTTATGTTGTGCTACATTTAAATATGTTTATCTTCAGTTCGATACATTTCAAAACGTATTAATATTTCATGCAGTTTTTTCAATGTTTCCACAGCATTTTCGATTGGTGGCATCTTTGTTTTGTCAAAGGTTAGTTTTTTCAAATCGGTAGAATAGGCAGTTGCTGTTTCGGGTAATGCCATGACCTTTTCGGCATCCTTGAATATCGGAGCGTCAGCCAGCGACAAGTGCGAACGCGAATTTCTGCTTAGCCCATCTTCTATCGTTACCTGATACATGGCTTCCAGAAATTCTTCTGAATGTAAGTAATTTTTGTATTCTTTATTATAATAGAGTGCCGATAAGTCATAAACATCACGAATATGTTTTGCCAACAATGCGTTAGCATCGTCATTATATGATAATTTTACCAGTCGTGAAATTTTGTCGCAGATAGTTTTTCGTGGATTGATACATTGTACTTCAAAACTTTCCAATCCGTATGTGGAGATTATTTCTTGCTGACTAATGCTTTCAAGGAATGCGGTTACTATTGGCTTGATTGTCCGAGAGTCCGCCGGGTAGAACATCTGCTTTTTGTCCGGCAAGTCGCAGGACTTTATTTCTACTTCTAAATGTTCTTTCAAACCTACACCTTGAAATACATTGTTATACGAGAAATAGAGCTTACGATAGTTACCGCCCGTTTCCGACAAATCTTCCTTGTAGATGTCGTTATTCTGTTCGATGATAAACTTCGACAGTTTTTTGTTCAAGGTCTTTTCCGCCTGCTTCGATGCCGTTTTATCCCCTGTGAAGACGAACAAATCCAAATCTTCTGAGAACCGTTCAATCAATCCGTAGGCTTTTGACAGAGACGTTCCACCTTTGAAAAAGGTTTTATCTTTATATTCGGACAAGGAAATATCACAGAGTATTTTTGATACCCAATAATCCTTTTCTATGTGCGACTGTTCATAGCCAAAATGTTCCGCAGCCAGTGCAATGATTTCTTTAAACGCTTCTTTGTCCGAATGTAAATTCATATATCTGTTTACACTGTTTTGTAATTCATATTGAACCGGGTTGTGGGAAGTAAAGTCTTTTTCATTTCCCGTTGCAACGCTGCTTGTTTTATATCCCCTAAAATGTCTGCAACGGCTTTACGAACCCGGGGTGGGTAATTCTTTGCCAAAGTTATCACTTTTTTCAGTTCTGCCACAGAATAATGGCTGAAATATTGAGTTTTAACCCGATTATAAATATCCTGTTCTGTTGTTCCAGGAATATGTTTCATGTCTTTTATGGCATCGAGTAACCGCAGAAACGGGATAAAGCTTTCGTTGGTACAATCGCTACAGTAGGCTTTGACACTTTCTACGTCCAAGTTCTTAAAACGGAAATGCCGTACCGGATAGCACGTTGCTATAGTTATAGTGGTTGCTACCTGTTCTGTAAGCCCCATTTTGTTGTAAACATATGCGCCTGTGATATAGCCGTTCAGTTTTTGAGTGAGGTAACGAAATTGCTCATCCTGATAGATAGGCAGTTTCCCCAGCCCTAACGCGGATTTTCGGGGACGATAATAAGCACCTTTCTCAATACGTACCAAAATACCTTTTTTACTTTGTTCGGAGAGCAGTATGGCAACATTGGCGGTTTTATCGTTATCGAACGACAAATCCCGAAATGTAAAAATGCGTCCTGTGGCTATATTTTCAATCTGTTGCAATATGTTTTTTCTGAATGACTCCATATCTTACCTGTTTTATTCTACAAAGATAGAATATTATGTATTTACATGCAAAAACATATCAATAATTTTGCTAAAATGTTGTGTATAATATGGAGGGTTAATTCTCTAATATAACTTTGTTTCCTGTTTTTGAGGTAATTTTTTTTGAGATTTAGCAGTATAGTGATTGTACCAGCTCCGAAAAGTAGGTACCAAGAAAGTTAAGAATAATAATTGCTTTTGTAAAGTTTCATCAATATTGTATAGCTCTTTGGGAAAGAAAATTTAAATGTTCTGGAAAGCTAACAAAGAAATAACCTACGATTTGATAGAATAGGTTGAGATAGTAAGAAATATAGGAAATAATTTTTATAATCTTGATTAATTATATGTCAATATTTATGTTTACATTTATATGGGGCACAAAAAACGTTTTTTTGTAACAAAATAAAAGTTTAAATAAACTATAATGTTTCGGATATAAATACCAAATTTTCGTCTAATTTTGGGGGCACTTCAAGAATTGAATATGAAACATTTGAAATGGTTTGATTGGTTAATTTGGGCTACTCTTTTAATATCTCCCATAGTTGTAAATTTCATATTAGGTGTATCTACAGGAGCACCGGTATATGGCAGTACTGAAGGATGGTTAAATTTTTACGGAAACATGATTGGAACGTTTATTCCTTTGTATATGCTGTATAGAACCAGAATATGGAATAAAGAGGATAATGAAACAAGTCGTCAATTGCAATACGACATTTTAAAATATAACCGTCAAAAAGAATGGTTTCAAAGTCTGAAAAAACAATTGGACGAGAATTATCAGGTTATTGATATGCAGAGTATATCAACAGCTTGTCAAAATATTCAGTTCGGAGCCTATGAAAAAGCATTACAGCTTTTAATGGAATTAAATCGACAAATAGAAATGCAAGGATACAGGTTTGATTTGTATTTCCCGATTGATAATAGAAAAATTCAGGAAGAGGAGCATGCCAGTGTATACACTGATATACTATTCGAATATGGTAATTACGTAAATGACTTAGTGTTAATTTGTAATATTCATACTAATACCTTATCCACTCAGCCTTCAGAAGCCCCAAAGCTCCTTAGAACTTATATTAATTCATGTCATGCAAATTTAGAAAATATTGAACAACAAGCAACCCATATAAAAGTAACAGGCCGAAGTAAGATATTGCCTCAACTTATTGCTTTGCCCGATTCCTCGGACTATCTAAACCGCGTGATGGATATTTGTGAGAAAAGAATGAAAGATTCGACGACAGTACATCTCAGAAAAGAAGAGTTAGTAAAAATAACAAATCAACTTCTCAAATATGAAGAATTTGCAATAGACAAAATTATATCTATTTCGTAAAAAACACGTTGAGAAGTATAACTGTATCCTGTTTTTATATACACAAATCTCCTGCTTTATGCAGTAAATATTATAAAAAGGCAAAGAGCAGATTGTGCCCTTTGCCGGTAGGTTGTATACGTTTGTTTGTAAATAAAGAAGTATATCAGGAGGGAATATCAAAGTATGAATTGAAAATTTTCCCGGTTTTATTGCTGATTATTGAGAAACTCCCCCAATTTCCGGTACACCGCCACAAACTCCCCGAACGTCAATTCCTCGGAATGGGTTTCGTTCACATCAATACAATATTCTATCTCCGTTTCCCCGCCCTCTTCCTGAGAAATGCGTTTACTTATCCACGGTATAGTTCTGATAGCGGGCAGCCTGCCGTCTTCCTTTATTTCAAATGTAATATCGGGTTGTGATTCTTGGGGGTAGTCTGCAATGTCCCAACATACCCTTTTATCCCCATTTTCCCCGAACACTTTCAGGAAATCCGATATGATACAGGCCATCCTTTGCATTTGTCCGGCAGGGATACCCTCTGAATCCGCATGTAAGTCGCCAAGGCTGTAATTAACGTGGAAATGGTTTTCATCCCCGTATAAATCAATATTCTTGCTGATACTGATGCCATATCCGTCATAGTCTTTCATCTTACATTGGAATGGTGATTTTTCCCTTTCGATAAACCGTTCCATCGTTTTGTAAAGTTCTTTTATCTGAGGATAAAGCAGCCCGTAGATTTCTCCTTCGCCGATGGTCAGGCAATATCCCGTGCCTTCGGCCGCCAAACGCTCCTCCCGTTCCTTGTGTTTCCGCTCCCTTTCCTGCTCGTAATTAAACAGCCGCTTTAATTCCTTTTCCTGGGTCCGGAAAAAGGCCTGCATGTTATGGGTTAGCTCATTCCATTCCGAAAGCAGACAGGCGGATACGGTAAAACCGTGCAATGTTTCAAGCAGACGCTTGCTTTCCTCTTTGTCAGGTTTGCCGTTGGCAAGATACCACGCACAGGCTTTTTGTATGATGCCGCAATCAGTAAGCCACGGGCGTTCAAAAGAGATGAAGAGACGGCCTAAACGACGGAAGCTGTCATGAAGCACTACTAACGGTTTGGGTGCAGTCATATCGGCAGCATGATTTTTCAGACTTCTTTCCAATTGGCTGAAAAATACGGATTCAGAGGGTGTCAGGTTAAATTCCCGCTCTTTCTTTGGCTCTGGCTGTATAGCCTCTGTTGAAACCGGATGTTTTTCTGTATTTTCCATTATATACCTCCTTCCTGATTTGTGGTTTGTGATTCGGGAGAGACTTCGGGCGAAGCCGCATTGAGCAGGCTTTCGGTTTCCTGTAGCATACGCCGGTAGTATTTGAGGAAGAAGGAAGCTAAACCCCGGTAGCGGTTAAGTGTAAACTGGAAATCAGACCAGCTTGTCCATGCTTCGATGACTTGCTGCCGCTCTTTGCGGGGAATATTATCCCCGGTAAGATAGGAGAAACAGGCTTTTTGCAGGGCAGGTATATCTTCTGCCCACGAACGCTCCAAAAATTCCAGCATTTCGGCAAACCGCTCGGCACGGCGTTTGAAGTTAATTAACCAGGCGTCGTCGGATAGTTCGGGTGTGGTATCCGGATTGAATAGCAACTGATGGTGGAGATAATGTTTTCTTACCTCGTTTTTTTCCTTAATCTGTGCTTGCTCTGTTATTTGGGGAGCATTTGATGTGTCATTAACGGACACGGTGTTTTCTTCTTGGTTCATGTTTTAATAATTAAAATGTTATTTAACTTAGGTTTATTTGGTTTGTTTCTTAATTTCAATGATAAATAATTTAACTTTTATTTTATTTTAGACATTAATGTAATGTCATTATATGTTTAAAAAAAAGCTTTCATTTACAATCATTTGAAAGCTATAATGAACAAGGAAAAAAGTAATATTCAAAAATACGTAAGTCTAAAAGTTAAAGAGTTTAGAGAATCGACAGGACTTACACAAGAACAATTTGCAGAAAAGCTGAATCGTTCAAGAACCTTTATTTCTAATAGAGAAAATCCCAATAGCCGTGAGGCTTTTAGCTTTGAGTTCTTAAATGAGATAGCTAACGAATTTGAAATATCTCCCAAATTTTTTATGCCAGATAAAGGCTTGAAATAAACCATACTGAATTAATTTACAATATAATTATTTTGCGTAATTCTTGAGAGAAGGCAATAAAAAAGTTTCTGCCTTTCCCGTTGACTGACACTCCAAAGAAGCCGAGGGCACATTAATGCACCTACACGGGGGTACAGAAACCTATATCAGAGTAGCAGGCAAAAAAATGCCTGCCACATGATAGAAGCAGGTTGTCTACTTCTTTGGAATTATCAGTCGCAACAAATGTATAAACTGTTCTTATAATATCAAAACATTACTCAAAAAATCTTTTTCCCTTATCAATTAAGCAGGCACAAAACTCCCATCCTTATGCACCAGTCTCTTATGGTGACAGGTACCGAAAAAGTAAAAAACGAGAAATACCAAAATAAATATCCTCCTAAACATATGATGATTGAGCAATTATGTCATTACATACGTGGTATAGTTTCCTGAAAAATTAGCAATTATTCGTATCTTTACCCTTGAATCAGTGGTAAGGTGTATGAATCAACTGGAAATAATACAGAGCAAAATCTATGAAATCCGCGGACAGCACGTAATGTTGGATTTTGACCTGGCAGAATTATACGGTATTGAAACAAAGTATTTGAAACGCTCTGTAAAAAATAATATCCGTCGCTTTCCTCCCGATTTCATGTTTGAACTGACAAAAGAGGAATGGGATTCTTTAAGGTGCAATTTTTGCACCTTAAAGGCTGGGCGTGGTCAGCACCCTAAATATTTGCCTTATGCTTTTACCGAGTCAGGGGTAGCTATGCTGAGTAGTGTACTTCATTCAGAAGTGGCTGTTGAAATAAATATTTCTATCATGCGTGCTTTTGTAGCTGTTCGCCAACTTATAGCCAATCCTCCGGCAGACAAACACACCCTGCTTCAAAAGGAAGTGAGGGAATTGAAAGAATATATCGAAGAAATGTTTGCCGACCAGAACGACATCAACGAAGACACCCGCATACAAATCGAACTCATCAACCAAACCCTTGCCGAGTTGCAGGTCCGCCACAAAGAGCACAAAAAGAAACCCCGTCCCCGAATCGGATTCATCAGATACGACGAAGATTCCACGGAAAAGTAAAAAAGTGCTTGTGCCGTTACCTTCGCCGGGAATGGTCTCACATCGCCGCGGATATGGAGCGGCATTGGAGCAGTGCTCCTGCGGTGTCGACCGGACGAGTACCGCACCAGTACCGCACCAGTACCGGACCAATACCGGAGGAGTACCGGACTATAGTAGCCCATCCATAGCCCATCTCCGGTAAATTTCAGTCAACTACAAGGCTATAATCCTGAAAAAGTTGACTACCCCCAAAGTAAACCTATGTCAGTAAACCATAGCGATACACAGAGACAGGGCATTCTCCTCACGACCTCCATCCCTGTTTTTTCTTCTTCCTCCTTACTTCTTCCAACCACCGCAGCACTGCATAATCAAAAACAGGATTCGGCGGAAGATTTTATAAACCGTTTAGATAAAAAATGAATCTAAACAATAAACTCATTCAACTCGTTTTTTATTGCTCTCCAATCGGGAAAATGGTAATTAAGGCGGGATATGAATTCTTCATTATGTAACCGGATATTAATGTGTAATAATTCATGGACAACAATATACTCGATACAACGCAAAGGTTTTTTTACAAGTTCAAGATTAAACAATATATTCCGGGTCGTATGATTACAACTTCCCCACAGGGTTTTCATCTGCTTTACGTCCCATTTATTGACTTTCACTTTGAGTAATTGTTCCCATTTTGCAATATAATGAAGCAATATTTTTTTTAACTCTCCGCGATACCATTCTTTCAGTATTTCAGCCCGCCGTTCCGTTTTGGTATTTTCCCGGATATACATTACGATAAATTGAGTACCCTGAATTTCTATTTTTGGGGCTGCATCGTGATAGATTATTTTTAACCGATACCGGATTCCCTTGAAATAATGGTTTTCTCCGGACACATATTCTCTTTCCGTCTGTCGCTCCTGCTGGTGAATCTGACGTACACGTTCTTTTATCCATGCCAGTTTGGATATCAAAAAAAGACGTATTGCATCTTCACTCATCTTTTCAGGAGCTGAAACATGTACCCTGGCATCAGGTGGGTATATTGTCAAATGTACATTCTTTATCGCCTTCCATTCAATTTCTGCGGTAATATCTTTTACTGTTATAATCTGCATATCAATATTCTGCCTGAGCTATTATAACATTCATAATTTTTTCAAATTTCTCTTCCGAAAAATCTGGCGGCAAGACCTTCCAAACCGCCTTTCTTACAGCTTTCATTTTTTGGCCTCCGCTACTCGATAAATCCCGGAATCCGTGTTTTGCGCTATTTTTAACAGCCTCATGCACTTTTAATGTCAAATCTTCATTTTTATCGAGGTTATCATACAAAGCCTGTTTCCCTTTGGTATCAATAAACGGAGGGTATTTCCTGGCTCCGCTGCGGACTTCCTTTATTTTGCCAATCAATTGTTCTATCAATTCTTTATACTGCAATTTCCCGTCTTTTTGTTCCTGTAAGAGTTGATTTAACAAATTAGAAATACTGTCAAAATAAGCGGGATTAGTAGGTCGTTCACTGATAATCATCTTGCGCATATTAGCAGCCAGCACTTCAGCTACCGAACGTTCGTTCTTTTTTATTTTTTCAGGAAGTTCATTTATGGCTTCTTCTCCTTTCAAGTCAATTAAATCCAAAAAAGATATATCCTCCAATTCAACTAAAACCTCACTATCTTCGGCCCGCACATAATTATCAATCAATTGCCGCATGGCAGGGTCATAGAGTTTCAAATCAAGCACATCCCCGCTTTTCAGTTTTATTTCATCTTTCAAATCATTATAGAAATCGACTTCACATTTTATTTCCGCGGCTTCTTCTTTTGTATAGCCTGCCTTTTCCATTTCATTGGCAATGTCGATGTAGTGTCGTACTAACGTGTTTACCAATTTATAGAAAGTTTCCCGCTTAGACGCATTTTCTTCGTTTTCCTTTTGTTGTTCTTCAACAGGCGTATTTTCACTGTATACAAAATAAGAGAAAAATGCTTCCTGTTCCCGTGGGGTTACAACTTCACACAAGCTTACAACTGCTTGCAAAGCATCTTCCAGTTCTTTTTTACCTTGCTTTATACGACTATTTAATAACCCTTCTACATCTTCTTTATCATATTGGTCAAATGCCTTGCCCGTAAAGTCTTCTATTGCGTCTTGAATTGCACCAAATAAATCCTGGTAGTCGATGATATAGCCGAAATCTTTTTCTTCCCGATCCACCCGGTTCACCCGGCAAATTGCCTGAAATAAATTGTGGTCTCTCATCTTTTTATCCAGATAGAGATAAGTTGCTGACGGTGCATCGAATCCTGTAAGCAGTTTATCAACTACAATCAACAGCTTCATGTCAGCCGGATAATCCGTAAATTGTTTTTTTGCCCACGTCTCATACTGTTCCGGAGTTTTGTCGCCAATCATCCGTTTGTAGATTTCATATTTTGTCAAATCTTCTGTTTCGCCGACTCCGGTATATTCATCTTTTACCGCAGCCGCCCTGGCTTCATAACTCGTTACAACCGCACAATGTTCTTTTAATTCCGTATTTTGGAATATTTCCCAATAACGACAAGCCTGATAAATACTGTCAGCAACCAGCATGGCATTTCCATATCCGCAGGACAATGCCCTTTTGGTATCCATATCCTGGCAAATATCCGCAACAATCCGCTGCATTCTGTCTTTGCTGCTGAAAAGCTTTTCCATTCTTGCCCAGCGTTGTTTCAGTATGGAGCGGGCCACTCTGCTTAAAGCCGCGGTTTTCGTGTCAAACCACTCGTCTATCTTCTCTTTTTTCCCAAGGTACTGCTCCACATTCCGGGCTTCATAACGTAAATCCAATATGACTCTGTCCGCCACAGCTTCTTTGAACTTATAATTATGTATATACGTCCCGAATATCTCGATAGATTTCTTTTTATCCGTGCGCAACAAGGGAGTACCCGTAAAACCTATCATCATCACCTCATCTCCCATGATGGCCTTCATTGCTTCGTGCAAAAAACCACTTTGAGTACGGTGGCACTCATCGATAAAAACAAAGATATTTCCTTTGGCTTTAAAGTCTGCAGGTAATTTCTCTATTACTTCTTTCAGATAAGTTTCGAGAGATTTTCCGGCTTTTTTATTTCCGACAGTGACCGGACTTTCATCGTTTTTGTTACCGAATTTATGAATTAAAGTACAGATAAGCCAGGGATTGGCATTATCCAGCATTCTAATCAGTTTTGTCCCGTTTTTGGCTCTTTCGATTTTTTCTTCTGCTTCCTTAAATCCGGACTCAATCTGTTTGTCCAATTCGTCACGGTCGGTAACCACTACGACGCGGGCATCATCCACATTTTCATGAATCCAACGAGCCAACCAAATCATAGTAAGGCTTTTTCCTGCTCCCTGTGAATGCCAGACAATACCGCTTTCTTTGTTCCGGATACGCGGCTGTGCCGCCTTTATGGCAAAATATTGATTAGGGCGGGCAGCTTTTTTAATTCCTCCGTCAAAAATAAGGAAATCGTGAATAAACTCAAGAAAACGAACCGGTTCAAAAAGCTGCACCACACTACGCTCCAATTCATTCGGATATTGTTCCGGGGTGATATTTGAAAGGGTATAGGCTTTCCCTTCGACTTCCCCGCATGGCTCTTTCCAGCGTAGCCAAAATTTTTCCGAAGTTTCAATCACCCCATAATGCAATCCTTCCGTATCATTCCCGGCACAAACAAGCTGAATGGTCGTAAAAAATTGAGGGATATAATCATGCTGTTGATTCCGTATGTTTTGCCTGATTCCTTCGTGTACAGAAACCTTGCTTCGTTTCAGTTCGATAACAGCCAATGCTATCCCGTTCACATAAACAACAATATCCGGGCGACATTCACTATTGCCATATATAGTCACCTCTTCGGCCACATAAAAATCATTACTTAAGGGATTCGCCCAATCTATCAGGTGGACGTATTTTTTATTTTCGGAAACATCGGAACTGACATTTACGCCATAACGTAACAAGCGGTAGACCTCTTTATTCGCATGATACAGACCTATACCGATATTTCCTGCTGTTTGTTTCAGTTTATATAATGCACTGTTTATCTCTATGGAAGAATATCCTTTTCGGGATAGAAATTCTTTTAAACGCGATTCCTCGATATTACTATTGCACTTCCGGTCTTTCCAATTGCCCATATAGGTATACGGAAGTTCTCCTTTTAGCCGATAAGCTGTCCCGGAGGTATGCACCATATCACCGTATACAGGCCTATATGCATTCTTATCAAACAAACGAATAATTCTCTGCTGTGTTACAATTTCTTTTGCTCCGATGTTTGTCATCCTATTCTTTTTTGTCTATATATTTCCCCCATCCCGTAGGCACAATACTTTCTTTACGCATATATTTTAATCCATTAAAAACCAATTCCCGGTTAAAATCCAATTTATGTTTACTCCATGCATAAAAATCTTCTAATAAGAGAGTATCGGTAATGGGTTCATTCTTAATAATCCGATTATTCCAAACAGCGTATAAAGTTGAAATAATCTCTGCTCTGCCTAAATCCATAGACTTGATTTTAGCAAGCAACGCGTTAATTTTATCTTGAATGTCAGAGGGATAGTTTTCAAAAGCAATTTCCACCTCTTCTATCCATCCTTCGTTGGGACGGTAATCGTAACGCCATCTCCCTTGGCTGTCTTTTTGTTTAACAATTCTGACGTGTCGGTACTGTCTGAATTTAGCATCAATGTAATTCATCAGAATCTGGTCATCAGGCCCTGCCGTATTTTGGATGTAATCATTCCCGAAATCGAGCTGGCAACAATAACCAATCAGATGTATTGATTTTTGCAATTTAGTACGTCCCCAACCTTTTGAACCGTATAACGAGTTTACAATGTGACCAGCTATAATATGAGCAGCAACAGGTATTCTACGGACTTTTGCAAGTGATTTCGTTTGTGGCTTTACTAACCGAATTTGTCCCGTTAGTAATTTTTGCATCATCCCTTTCTTGATAAGTCTGTATTTATCCCGCCTTGCCTCTAAGTTTGCTATTTCCTTATCTATATCGGAAAGGATGGTTGCGATAGCGGTTTGTTCATTAAGTGCAGGTATACAGATAGGTATTTCACTCAAACTTTTTAAAATGATTGTAGCAAAAGTTCCTTTAGTTTGTCTGTTTCTAACTTCATTTTGAAATTCTTTATGTGATAAAAAATAATATAAAAATTCTACATTTACCTTAGAATCAGGTATTATACCTAATATACCTTGCTTCGTAGACACTGGAATTTTATTTATGGACACATTACCAATAGTAGCCCCATTTGTAAAAATTATGCTATTTTCAGGAATTAACCAAGCAGAACTATTTGATAATCCAGCTTTTGTAATATATGATTTTACAGATGTTATATATTTTCTTATAGTATCTTCTACTTTAACAAATGGAATATTCCCATTTTTATAGAACAAGTCATTATTTGTTTCTGGGGTTCCACCTTCAGAAGCATACTTATAGACTTCAGCAAATTCTATTTCTTTCCATACTTCTGTAAACTCCCGAAGGCGCTTCTTTCCAGTAAGTAATTGCTGCATTGCGCCTTGTTTTATAAGGCGTTTTTTCTCTATCTTTTTATCCAATGCAACAATCAATTTATCTACATCATTCAATGCTTGAGCTATTGCCTTTTGTTCTTGAAGCGTTGGCGGACAATAAATAGGTAGTTTCTTAACAATATCTGCCGTATAGCTTTGTTGTTTTGTTCCTTGACAATATTTAAAAGCCAAATATTGCCCCCACATTCGATAAAACCAGAAAAGGTATTCCACACACATCTTTTCTGTCCCATTTATTGCCAGGCAGGACTGATTTGTTGCCGATGAAGCCCCCACAATAGCACAACGCCCACGAGTTCCTTCTGCCTCAAGCCCTGTTATTGCCATTAAAAATGTTCCGGCGGGATATACGCGTAAATTAGTATTTTTAACTGCTTGGGATGAAATGTGTTCTATCGTTTCTGTTATAAGATTATAGTCCAGCTCTCCACTTGAAATCCAACGGATATTTCCTTTATAATATTCAGAGATACCGCGATAAGGAGTTGCTCCACTCGAAAATGTCGTTAAAACATCTTTGAAGGTGCACAATAGCCAGTCACCTGGAATTAATCCAAATTCACACTGCTGATTCTGAAACAATATCTCTTTAATCACAGTCATAGCTATTTTTGTCGCCTAAAACAATTTTTTCCCTAAAGCTATCGTATGTCGAAGTATAATTAAGTCTCACTGCATAAAAATTCTGTGAACTTCGGATTTTTTTATCTGCCATCATAATTCTTTCGTGATAATCTTTGTATACTTTCCGTCCTTTCGGAATCTTCTCTTCACATATTGCTAAAGTATCAAGAATGTACTCTAAATTATTTGCATGGCAATACACTCCATACGATAATGCTTCCAGAGCATACATAAAAGCCTCAGAATAACCTCTTGCATCGAGCCGTATCTCTGCAACTGTAAGAAGATTTTCGCACTTGATGTTATTGGAAAATTCCACAAAGTCCTCCTGCTGTTTGCTAAGATTCATTTTTATGATTTCGATTTCTTTCAATTTAGCTTTTATTTCAAGGGCATTTACAATTTGCCAACCGATAGCAAACGTAACAAGTATACCCAGTAATGCAACCATCACTCCTATAAAATTATCCAGTGATACGATTGATAACTTGAGCGTATTGCAAATCCATAGTACCCAGACAGAAACCGTCCCGACAAGTGCAATAAGCGATAACAGAATACTCAAACTTTGCTTTTTCATTGGACTTCTGGTTCAATTAATCTATGGTTATTTTTTAGAATTTCTTTTGCAATATGATTTAGTGTGTTCTTGGTCAGGGATAAATTCAACAGTGCAGTCTCTTTTTGTACAGGAGTCATCGTATCATCATTTTTAATGTCTTCTTCATGTGCTTTTTTAATTTTATCAAAAAGCCTGTCAATTTCCACATCCAAAAGTTGCTCTTCACGGCTATATTTCATCCATATATCTGAAAGAACGGGAATCACTTCCAGCCATGCTTTATTTGTTAAGTTTTTGTTTGCCATGCCTTTATAATTATCTATTTATATCAAACCCCATCTCCAAAAGATGTTCCTTTACTTTATTTTCCAATAAATATAACTCCTCATCGATTTCAGAAAGCGTTTGTGCATATCGGTTATTCAGTGCAGAAATTTGATTCTGTAAATTTTGACTTACACGTTGCATTTCCTCGTCCAAACGTAAAGAAAGCGTTGCGTACCATTTCTTTTCAATGACCAGCCGTTTAATTTCCTCTTCGGAAAGATTTTTATACTTATCAATAAGTTTAATCAGGAGTTCATATTTTGTTGCTTTGATAACCCGCTTTATATCTGCAATATCTTCTTTACGTTTTAGATATAACCATAGAATCGAAAGTTCTTCCGCATCTTTTTCGGAATCAAGCGTCTTCATCCGCTTTTTCACGCTATTATCGCTCAACTTTCCATCAGAAAAATTATCTTCATCTAGATATCCGTCTGTTCCGTATTCTTCCAGGAGTTCAGCCAATTTGTTCTCAGTATCAGCTAATTTTTCTTCTTCGGACAGAAGTAACTGTTTTAATTCCGGGAAATAGACATCTATTACAATATTTACCGGCAATAAATCACACACAACATCCTCCGGTGCCGCAGCTTTCTTTTCTTTTTCGGATTTTCCTTTTTTTGCGGCAGGTTGTGGTGTGTATAATTCCGCTTTCCAACCGTCACCAGCAATCAGATAACAATCATCCTGCATGGTTTCCGCCCAGTAATTCAGTAATTGGTCATACACATCATAAGCATCCACAAGTGATTTGTCTTTCTGGAATATTTGTAATAAAGAATCACTGAGTTTGTCAATGAGAGATTTGGGATTTATTCCGACAGACAGATGGTAAAGAAATTCTTTATGCTCGCTGTACCATAAATACAAACTATTTTTAAACCATGCAGCTTGTTTGCAGAAATCGGCATTCCCTTGTATCGTTTCACCAATAGCATGATGAGAACAATTTAATGAAAAATAACCAGGGCGTACCTCAAGCGGAGAAAAAAGGGCAGAACGAAGGGAAGGACAAACATCCCAATAAGCCTGCAACTGATTAATATCATGGCCGGGTAATCCCCCTCGGAGATGGGCTTCTATATCCTGTAACGTTTCAGAATCTGCAGCTTCGATATAACGGGGAATGTTCAGATTGTAGCCGTTCCTTTCTATCTCTTCCAATGGCACAAAACGGGCATAATGTGGAATGTCTTTCTGTGCGTTCCAAGTATCGACAATTAACCGTATATCCTGTTCACGTAATCTGTTTTTTGCTCCGTCTTTGATGTAGCCATTTTTTGCATCTATCATAAAAATACCCTTCCGGGTTGCGGCATTCTCTTTATCAAGAATAATAATACACGCCGGAATCCCGGTCCCGAAGAAAAGATTGGGCGGCAGTCCGATTATCCCCTTGATACACCGTTTCTCTGTCAGAAGATGTTTTCGTATCTGAGCTTCCGCATTTCCCCGGAACAATACTCCATGCGGCAAAATACAAGCTCCATGCCCCTTGCGGTTCATCGAACGGATAATATGTAGCAAGAAAGCATAATCACCGTTCTTTTCCGGAGGAATGCCAATTGTGCTATTCCAACGTCCATACTCATCCTCTTCTTCCGCACTTTTCAGCCAGGATTTTGTAGAAAAGGGTGGATTAGCAACCACGAAATCAAAAGTCTGGAGTGTGTTGCGTTCACTTGCAGATTTATGCTGAGGATTGTTTATGGTATCTCCTTGCTTAATATCGGCGTCTGTGACTCCATGCAGAATCATATTCATTTTTGCCAAACCAGCAGTGGCAATATCTTTTTCTTGTCCGTAAAGAGTCGCCCCCTTGGGTGTTTCTGCCATAGCCCTCAATAACAGCGAACCCGAACCGCAGGTCGGATCATAAATAGTAGTCGTTATGAGGGAAGCTCTGTCTAATCCCAATACTTTAGCTATGACGCGACTAACTTCTGCCGGAGTATAAAACTGACCTTTGCTTTTTCCACTTTCCGTGGCAAAGTTTTTCATTAAATACTCATAGGCATCTCCCATTAAATCATCATCTGAAACTCTGTTTTTTCCGAAATCAAGGCCGGAAAACTGGAATAAACCGATAAGGTTACTTAGTGTTTCCACCAAGTCTTTTCCTTTTCCTAACTTCTGCTCATCACAAAAATCTGCCACATTAATCACGCCATCCAAACCGTTCTTTCCCGCAATAGCAGCTAATTTCTTATTAACCTCTTCACCAATGTTGCTCTTGCCCTTTAATTCAATAAAATTGTCAAAGAAGCACCCGGGAGGAATATCAAGAATATAATCCGGATCATTTTTCGACTTGTCACTGATATATTTAACGAAAAGAATGACCAATACATAATCCTTATACTGGCTTGCATCCATCCCGCCGCGTAATTCATCGCAACTTTTCCAAAGGGTACTATATAATTCCGATTTTTTAATAGCCATACTATTTGTTCTTGCTGTTATTTTTTACAATCAACATATATTGTCACACCTTATATTCTTTCAAAGAATTAATAGTCACTTATTTCTTCTACGGTTTATTGCACAAAATATTCTTTCTGATATCCGCTTAAAGGATATAAGACAAAGGTACTGATTTAATAAAAACAAAATAAAAAAGTGGAATTTAATTTAGTTTAGTTGTTAAGGGGAAAGTATTTCCTTCGTTTTTTGAGAAAAATGAAATCAAGAAATGAAAATTAAAAAAGACGAA
>ERZ778513.900-NODE-900-length-20945-cov-18.988128_pt1 | contig 20945 bp, 21 predicted proteins | sample MGYA00510345_ERZ778513 | MGnify/ENA primary metagenome ERZ778513 (study PRJEB29527, sample SAMN07138966) | mouse gut metagenome | material: feces | host: mouse | place: China:Nanjing | collected 2016-01-25 ... | reverse complement strand
TTCGAGATATTAACTTAAGTTTCAACTACTTTGGTAATTTTTACCGAATCATTGTTTGAGAAGTATCATATAAATTTAAACAGTTTCTTACAAAAGTAACAATAAAATTTTGCAAACCGTTTGCAAACCGTCATCAATCAACATAGTGTGCGGTTAAAAACCGGCGTGTTGCCAATAAAATAAGAGTATTTTACGCGACAATCGCAAAAAAAATGCAAAAACACTTGCAAAATCAATAAAAATAACCTACCTTTGCACCGCTGAGTCAGAAAAAGACCGGCAAAGAGAACATAATACTGATTAAAATCAGCATTTGAAAACCTCAAGGAGAGGTGGGTGAGTGGCTGAAACCACCGGTTTGCTAAACCGACGACGGGAGCAATCCTGTCCACGAGTTCGAATCTCGTCCTCTCCGCCAAATTTAGCCTAACATTCTGCAATTTAGAATGTTAGGCTAAATTCTTAAAATTAGCTCGGACAAATTTCGGACTTCGACTTTCGAGCACTGCAATATATCTATGAACGGTAACATTCTTGAATTTCACAAAGAATGTTAAAAAAATGTACTCCTCAGAAAAAAATCGCAGCACGCGCAGTATAATACTGCAATACACCTATCCCCGACTCCACACAAAAAAATCATGGTACGTTGATTTCATGAGCTTCGATCCCGGAGCCGGCATAATGCGACGTAAAAAATACATGCTCGACGGCATACCAAAAATAACTGACCGCCGCAAACGTGCTGCCGAACTTATCGAGGTGCTGACCAAACAGCTCCGCGCCGGTTGGTCGCCATGGGTCAACGTTGACGATAATCGAGGATATACTTCGTTTGCCGACGCTCTTAACAAGTACGAGGCCTATGTCGACCGAATGGATAAGGACAAAACCCGTAAATCCTATTCGTCAAGACTTGCCGTGTTCCGCGAATTTATTGCCAAACGAGCATTTCCGCCCAAATATGTCTACCAATATGACAGCGCCCTCGTCTCCGATTTTCTCGACTGGATTTATTTTGACCGCGAATGTGGCCCGCGCACCAGAAACAACTACAGGAGCTGGTGCAGTTCATTGGCCATATTTTTCATCGAGCGCCGATATATATCACGAAATCCCACCGAGCATATAAAATCAATGTCAGAGGCTCCAAAAAAGCGGCAGCCTCTGACACATGATATGCTGCGTAAATTGTCATCGCACCTTGCCACCCGCAATCCCTATTATCTGCTTGCCTGCCGCATGGAGTATTACACATTCATACGCCCCACCGAACTGATCTACCTGCGCATTAACGATATATCGGTAAGCGAGCAATCTGTTTTCATTCCGGCATCGGTCTCTAAAAACAAACGGGACGGAAAGGTAGGCCTAAATGATGAGATTATAAAATTGATGCTTGATCTCGGCGTGTTTGATCATCCGGGCGATTATTTCCTATTCGGCAAAAAGATGCAACCGAGTAAAGAGAGAGCCTCAAGTGAAATTTTCCGCCGGGAATGGAAAAAACTACGTAAGGCTCTCCGCTGGGGCGACGAGTACCAGTTCTATAGCCTCAAAGACTCAGGACTCCGAGATCTGGCCAACAGCGAGGGAATAGTCATAGCCCGCGACCAAGCAAGGCACACAGACGTATCTACCACAAACAAATACCTTCAGGGACGCGATCTACCCATTCATCCGGAGACGAAACATTTTACCGGATTACTCTGAAATCATGTTTTCATTTGGGTGTTCGTCAACCGGAGGAGCATCGGTTTTCGGACGGTATTGCTCTTCAAGCTCGCGGTTATAGGCGGCACGCTCGGCGGTATAAGCCTGCCGGGCTGACTCGTCTATTTCCATCCAGTCGACCGGTGAACCGTTCTCCCCTATCGACACCTCCGACGCGAACACACGTTCGCTAATGTGGACATCGGCCGACTGCGTAAGCACCATCCCATCGTCGGCGTTCAATACTGTTGTTGTAAATTGTCTTTGTTTCATATATATTGTTTTTAAGTTGTTTCCGGTTCGGTAGCTTTGCTCACAGTCCAACCCTTTGAGGTCGCATTGGCAATGTCACTTGACCATAATTTTCCATAAGTATAGGCTGAGAACTCGATGGTTCGCTTAATGCCCGACAAATCGGCCAAAGCATTGATGATTTTCACCCCCATGTCACGAGACAAAGGCGAGTCAGCAAATGAAACTGACGAACAGATACCAGTTATATCACCCTCTATTCTTTCAAGATTCTGACATCCTGCAAAGGCCATGTAAAGACCATCTTCAGTCATGCCCGACAAATCCATTGTACCGAGTTTCAGCGCCTTTAGTGCATGGCAGCCATTAAATGCCAATTTCAACGATACACCGTGAGATGATTGCAAGCGCTGAGCTGAAAGGTCTATCTCCGTCAGCTGTGGGCAATAGGCAAAAGCGCAGTCAGCTTCACCGAGCGACACATCGTCACAATCAATCAAAAGATGCTTGAGATTACGGTTCGAGCTGAAACAGTTCTGACATATTCTGAAACTGTTTGCATGCACTGTTATACTCTCCGAGTTTCCGCTGATAAAACATTGCGATTTCTCGACTCTGTCAAAATAGAAATCAAGTGGAGCCGATGGTGGAGCAGTCTCATTTGGATTTGTATGATAGTACATGAAATACTCATGATTATCAAGCAGCATAAATATCTGCTTGTCGACAATGAGTTTCTCGGTAGCGGTAACCCTCAGGATGTTTGATGTTATATAATTCGGACGGTCTCCGGCTTCCCGCAAGAAACGGATACCACGCAAATCGGCCACGGCATAGGAGCCGAGACCAAGTCCTCGCTCTGATATCACAACTCCGATGTGGGGGATATTGGCGACCGATGCCATTGATTCCGTCAAAGCAAATTTTAGATATCCACCTCCGCCTAAGAAATATCTTTCCTGCCACTCTTTTCCGAGATCGATTATATCATTATTGAATTTCAATTTGAGCGGTATTGGCTCGATGTTGGTAATCATAAATGCCAATTCATCATTATGGTAGATATTGCGGTGCGTACCATCATATTGGCAACGGGCAATTTCACCTACAAGCATGTTGTATTCAGGGTTCTTCGACCATAGCAGTTTGCGCTGTCCATCGCCGGCGGCATTATCAAGTACGGCTATGACCTCGTTGGTTTCGTCGGAGGTCATCAGCACAATATCACCTGCTGTATATGGGTCAGCTGAGTTGTAGAAATCTGTCTCGTTCATAAAGCGGACAGACGACCTGCGCGTTATGGCGTTGAGTATAGCCGCGATACCGCTGCGCAGCTCCATAATAAGCGTGTCATTATTGGGTATCGCCACCTCGCGCTGGGAACCGTCGGCACATGGTAATATTATTTTTTCAAGATATTCCGGCATAGTAGTTCTGTTTTATTGTAAATATCTGTGTCTATTTTCTGGAGCGCAGCCCTGCATTTGTCAAGATCATCGAATTTACGCGATGTCACCACGTGCTGATATCCGATGGCATTGGCCTGCTTTGTCAGTTCCTTCTCCCGGGGCAGCATCAGTGTAACCTTCGCACCGCACCCTCGGCACAGTTGCAATGCATGGCGCTGCTCTATTATCACATCAGGGGTAAGCATATTGTCGGAGTCAAGCAAGTCACGAGCCACCGATGAGTAATGCATCGCAGCAAGTTTGTAAGCGTGGCAGAAACGGTCGCGCAGCAACTGTGAACCGAACGCGATTATACCGGTGTTGTACGCCCCGTTTTCATGCGGACGTATGCCCAGCGACCCGATATATTCCACGTCCCGGTCAAACACCACATTCTCCTTTTCATACCATTCCGATGACTCGTAATGCTGGGCGAGAAAATCCCATGGTTCCGACTCCATGCGGCACAATGCCTTATCCGACTTGATGAATACGTCGCCGTCGATATGGATTGTGCCCGCCGGTTCAGCGGCAAGCGCCCATATCTTGCCAGCCGCCCAGAAACGCGGATGGATATCGCCCGGCACATTGTCGAGCGTGAGCAGTATCTCATCGTAAGGCAGATGACCCAGCAACGCGGCACCGAGCGTATCGGTGTGCAGCACTGTCTCCACACCGAGCCTGCGCAGGTAGGCAAGCGACAGGCTGAAATACCATATATTGCCCGCCATGCGTCGCAAAGCACCGTAACCATAGAGATCGATCGACAACGGGCGGGTCGAAAATGAATGCATGAATCTCATATATCCCAGTCTCCTATCGTATAAAAGTTATCACTTCCGTTATAGTAATAGCCATAGCCGGTGGCAGCGGGAGTATACTCAATGCCCGGGGCGAGTACCGGAATCCTGTAGCTGCCGCCATCGGTAACCAGTGTAATATATGCCGCAGGATATGCTCCGACTCCAGGCTCCCCCTTGATCACAGGAAGCACCGCCTCTATTTCAAACGACTCGGGAACCGGCGTGGCCTCGCGTATGAGCTCAATCCGTTCGTCAAGGCATGGCACGACGATACGTTGGCCGCCATCAGGATAAACGCTATCGGGAAGGTTGCATATAAATTCAATATTCAGGACTCCGGGGCCAAGCCTATGATTATTCATCACAACGTGGATCGTCCCGTTGTCGTTGTAGCAATTGGTGCATTTGCCACCTATGCACGACACTGTGTAGGCCGGGATTTTATTGGCAGTCCATATCCTTGCCACCCAGTCAAAATCGGGAAATCCCATTTCACTGTTGGCACAACGCAACCGCAGCAAAAACTCAAAATCAGACTTATAATTAATTTTTATCATAATCTGAGATGTTAAACGATACCATATTCGGTGAAGTCGGCATCGACCTGCCTCTTGAGCGAGTCGCGGAGCATTAGAAAATCACGGTAGGCCGCTATCTTCTCGCGGGCTTCGTCGCTGTCGACCGAACCGCCTATCAGGCCGAGTTGCGCGGCGTTGTATTCGTTGACAAGTTTCTGCTCGTGAGTCACCGGGCACACCGATGCGATGACCGCCCCGGTGATCTTGTTGGCCGTCAACGGTTCCCACACGGTTACCTCGTCGCATTGCCACATCGGGCGGATGCGTTCGCCGCCACCGCGTGCCGGGTCACATTCCTGTATGTTGAAACGGTAGAGCCAGCTGCCGTTACCCACTGCCTCCAGTGCGGAGGGTTTTTCATCATATATCGCCATAATATCAGTTTTTTAGTTGTTTGGTATGAAACAAAGACGAGAGCCAAGATTCTGTGTGCTGTATTCCGGGCTACGCAAGTAATCCTGCTTGAACAATCCTGCGCCCGCAAATCCGGTGCAACCGTCTCCTACGACCACACAATACGTACCCGCCGCCTCGCATTTGTCGAAATAGTCACAGAAATATGTCAAATTGCTGCCCACTGTCACTTTCGGTATCAGCTCGCCTGTCTCGCCGAAGAAAATCTCTCGAATAAACTTGCCTCCGGCGACATTCCCCACGTTGGCGACATGGGAATATCCGGAAGCATCGGTGGAATTGAACCGGGCAGGGTCATCACAGACATATACATTGATATTGTCCGTACTGTGCGCCCTGATGATTATTCCGTCGACAAACTTGCGGCAGTGTCCGAACGGGTTCTCGATACCGCGGTAGCGCGGCACCTCGACCGATTTCTCCTCGCCGTATTCCTTTGGTATGGCATAGCTGACCACCCCCGAGCGGTTGCCGAGCGTGTCGGTGAAACCGCACGGTATCACAGGCTGGTTATTGTTGAGCGCAGTCCATTGGTCATAATACAGATCAACGACACCCATGCCGAGTCCGCCCTGTCGGTAGCCTTCGGCGGTGAGTTGCGCGTTGTAAGCCGCCTGCGAGTTCAATGTCGCATACTCAACGACAAACAGCCACGTCAGCGTCTTATGCATGCCGTTGGTGTAGATGTTCCATTCCACCGATCCCGGTTTGCGGTTGCGGGCATACGTGCGCAACGTATTGATCGGATGACCCGTTACCGGTCGGCCGAGCTGCGACCCGCCCGTATTATCATAACCCGCATCGTTGATACCGCCACGGTAATCAGCCGCGGTATTTACCACCGAGCAAAGTTTCCGTGTCGACCGCTCAAGCGCCGCCTCGTAGGCCGAGACATAGCACAGCGGCACCTTATGGTATCCCGGCAACGGATATTCCGAGAGCATCACGCGGCGTTTCGTACCGTCGGTGACAAAGCGGCGGTAGTGCTCCGGTATCTCCACCATCACCTGACCGCGCGAACCGCCTCGTATGTTCGAGCGCCAGTCGGTCGGGTAGAGATACTCCACCACTTTACCGTCGTCATCGAGCAGACACCCGCGCATGCGGCTCTGCACCGGCAGCGTGCGGTGCAGCGACATATTGCCGATGCGCGTGCACTCCGGCGACGACACCGTGGTGTCGAACTCTATACCGTAGGCTACCTGATCTTCCATGTAAGGGAGCATGTCGGCCAACTTGGCTTTTTTACTTTCGCCGTCAATGTCGAGCACTTCCACGTAAAGGTCATAGGGATTGGTACCCTTCGCCATCGGCAAATCTGAGAGGCGTTTGCCATTTTGAAAGGCTTCGATTATTTTTTTGAGGATTTCTTCCTGTGATTGAGTCAGTGCCATATCGTTATTTATAGTTTAATTTTTCAAGATTGAACCATCCCCGGCCAGTCGTAAAGCAGCTGAGGAGTCGGTAAGTCGCGCCGTCGGGTCTTCGACATTGATGAGTATGGTTTTGGTCAACGCGGTATTGCAGGTTGGTATCACATGCACCCGGCTCACCCCCTTACCGACAACGCGTAGATTGCCTTGCTGATCGACCTCTACAGATTTATTGTCGGAGATGAAAATGACATTGTGGAGTGTACCGGAAGGTAGCAGCGCAGCGGTAATACGGTTGCGTACGGTGTTTCCGACAGTGATACGCTCCATAGCCTCCACCGTCAGACCGGTGGGAATGAGTGACGAGAATTTGCTCTTTAGTTCGGTTGACAACTGCCCTGCAACTTTCGCCAAAGTAAGTCTGACATTGTTAATACTCTTGTCAAGATCCTTGACTCCTTTGTAGCTGTTATTAAGGAAATCGAGTACACGCGCCACCATTTCGTTGGTCACGCTATCGGGATTCTCGGCGTTCCATATTACGGTAATGAGGTTGTCGATAAACTGCTGGTCGGTATCTTGTGCCATTTCTGATCAGTTAAATTGATTGGTGAACTGTTTAGTAAATACGCGGGGGCGGCAACCGGTGGTGCCGTCGATTATATCCTGCATTATGTTGGTCTCGGAGTCGGAGATTTCGAGCTTTAGCGTGAAGTTCTCCGGCGTGGTAGGGCGCGGACGGTATTCAAGTTCCTCGGCCGAGGGTATGACTTTTAACGGGAATGGGGTCACATCGAGCAAATACACCTCCTCGCTCGCTATCATATCCATCAGGAACCGCACCTCGTCGGCACGTTTCGCCCCAGTTGCGATTGAGATTGACTGCTTACGCTCAATGCGTTCCCGATCGGAATATAAACTGTAAGTAACAGCGTCGAACCGCTGGAATGTAGCCGCCTCTGCCTCGGAATAATCAGGAGTGATCGACAGTTCGCCGGTAAGCTCAATAATCTCGAAAACACCCAGCGAGTTGCGGAACCTCAGGCGATAACGCTCCTTTGCGATATCTGCGCGCTCAATAACAATGCGGCATGCAAAAGTCTCGTTGCGGTAGACATCGAAGATGTTTGGCAGCAGCTGATGATCTATCGTAGCTTTGCGACGCAGCTCGTCGAGATCGAGGGTATAGATACCAGAATCATGGGTGGCGAGATATAGAGATTGACCGGTAGTCGCGGCCTTTATCTCAATATCTTCATCCTGTCGTGGAATGATGAAGTAGAGTGGCGACAGTTCAGTCTCTTTCATTGATATGCGCCACTCGGCAGTGCGTGTGGTCATGAAGAAATTACCGCATGACTCGAAGAACTTCTCGGTGAAAACATCGGTGCCGAGTGCGGCATAGCGGCGGTAGTTCTGCCGGGATATACCACCCGGCAGAACCTTGAACTCAAATTCATTTTCAATGCTCGCATAATCGAGATGACACATCACATCATACTTGCCCGACTTCAGGAAGCTGAACACCTGCTGAACCGGTTGCGCAGATATTACATCAGGTTCGGGAAGCAACGGGATGTACGCATCTATAATCTCCGATATATCCATCTCCAAAGGATCCGAGAACCGACATTTGAAAACATGACTCCCGCCAATGGAAATATCAAGCAATCCTCCGTTCTTATCCAATGGTTCATCATACCGGTGTGATATGACAATCGGATTGCGGGAGAACGCAATATTGAGACTGTTATTTATCTTCAACGGCATTACGGGCATCTTTTATGGTTATGGCCACAACCGACTCATTGAAATCAATGGAGGTGTTGTCGCTCAGAGAGTTGATAAAATCGTCGCGGTCGGGTGTCGGCGTGGTCATGAAATCGAAAAACGCATCCATATTGCCAATGTGATTGCGTTTCCAGATATTATAGATTTCACCGAAATCTTCAACCTGCGGAGCTGCGACTATATTATTGGTTTCCATATTGCAAAAATGCGTAGATAAAAGCTATAGTTAAAGGACTATTTATCCATCACCCACACGGCGTATAATTTCACGGTATAGAAGACCGTCGCATCCTCCTCGGCGAGCAAATCAACAAGATCATAGTCCCCGGGATTTTCCTCATCGGTCCTGTCGTGCACTTCATAGATATCGTAATATAGCCGGGCGCGGTAGGTGCGCGATATTTTCTGACCATGGTGTGCGGGTGCCGGCATTGTCGGGTCGTTCTGCCAGATACGCCCGACACGCTTCCTGCTCTTGAATACCGCGCTGCGCTCATCCACGCACCAGTAGTCGCCATCGACACCATGCGGCTCGTACTCGTAGCAGGAAATATAATTTTTGGCGGCCTCACGACGCGCCTCCACGGTATCGGTATCCTCAAAGCCATCGTAGTACTCCCGCCATTCGAGATGGCGCGATGATGCGGAGAAATCGGGAATGTTCTGTTCTTTTGCAATATCGTAGTGGCCGTGCGTCTGTATAGTGCGCAACTTCAATTCCACCGGAATTTCACGTCCGGCGGGCAGCGAGTAGGTCATCGTGTCAATCAGGCAGCGTATGCCCTTCAGGCGGTACACGGCCAGCAGGTCGTACATGTCGAGTTTGTTGACACGTACCGGGATTTCCACCGAGCGGTTGCCGTGGCGCAGTATCTCATCGTAGAAGCGCCAGAACTTGGCGAAGAGTCCGTCCTTGAACTGGAACAGCAGCGACAGTTCCGGCTTGGTGCCGTCATCGAGCGTGATAGGCAGGCCGTCGCCACCCTCACCGTTGATGCGGCCGAACGATTTCTGATCTTTCGTGTAGGCAAACATGAACGCGAGCGGCGTGGTATCGCCGGAGTTCTCCGTGTCGTCATCGTCGTCACTCTGTATGTAGCTATGGTAATGGCGGGCACCTGCGAGAAAGAGCGGACACCAGCCGTTGAACTCCGGGCCGGCTCCTGTTCCTACGTTCGACACCTCGTCAATCGGGACACACTCGTCATCGCTATTAAGCTCAAAAGCTGTAAGGCCATCAGGCTGCGGGTCCCAGTTGAAGAAGGCGGTAGAGGCCTGCTTCACGGTATTGTTATTTGAGTCGAGCCGGTACCAGTCGCCGGTGATATATTCACGGGCGAGGAACGTGTTGGAATTGGTAGTGACGGCAGTGTCGCCTGATGTTGCAGCTTTGACGCTGCTGCGTTCAAAATCATAGTCGCCATCATCCCAATAATCGTCATCAGGTTCCGGAGGCTCGGGCCATTCGGGGTCTTCCGGCTCATAGGGGTCAACCCAGCTGTCATTGAGGTCGCCGTCCCAGTCAGGTTCTTCAGGTGTCCCGGTGTTGGTCCATTGGCTCACATCATAGCCCATGCGCACCTTCGACACGTCGAGTCCCTTGATGAAATCCTCGAAACGTTCGGTGGCCGGCGCTGCACCCTCTATCGAGGTTTTTGCCGAGAGTTTCACATATTGCGGTGTCTCGTAGGTTATTTTCTCAAAACCTGCTATATCGGGGTCGAGATCGCGGTCGGCCGAAGTCAGGATATCCTTCAGGAACCGCAGTGTTACCGTGCCGGTGTCGTTATTGATATTGTAGACGAGGCCGAAACGCACCCACAGCGCATTGAGGAACTCCGACACCGTGCAGTCAGGCATAAGCTCCGAGTAACGAACTTCGCCCCGGCAGCACACGTCGGCGGCGTTGTTGAGCACCACGAGCAGCGCGAGCTCACCCTTCTTGAACGGATTGCCGCCCGATATGGTGACACCGAGATCGGCGAATATCAGCTCCAGCACACGCCATACCCGCAGGAACGGCGATATGCAGTAACCGCGCGGCACTGTCACCTCCGTTATCTCGCCGTTGATTACACGCTTTACCACGCGCGGCTGCTCTATGCCACGCTCCGAGGTAACGACATTCAGTATCTCCCAGAATGATCTCTCACCACGGTTGGATGAGTCGGAGTTTGGCGAATCCGTTTTGCTGATGGTGAGAGGGAAAATCGCGAAATCATCATTCAGCGGCTGTGGGTAGGCGTATATCATGTTGAAATAGTTCTCAAGCCATGAGATCGGGTCGCGTTGGTCGCCCGGTGTCAGTGTCGGCAAATCTGAAAGCTCGGCGAGCTTGCGGTCAATCCACTTGCTGTAGGCTGTGGAGTTGTCGAACCCGATATTGAATGTAATCCCCTCGCGCTTGCTTGCCTCGGTAATATTCATTACCCCTGAGCGGACATAACCGCCGGATATTACTTCGGCCGACCGCGCCGGATTGTTCGGATCATATCCGGTATCAATGCGGTGAGGTGCGCCGAGCAGGCGTATATTGCGGCGCGTGGCGGGTACGGTGGCGGGCACTGACTGGCTGCCACGCTCGTTGAAGATGGGACTGGAGTCCTCGATTTCAACGGAGAAACCTGCGGGGAGGTCGAGTTGCTCCCCTTGTGTCTTTATCTGTATCATGAGAATCAACGTTTGCGGGTGAACGGAGCGCGGGCACGGTCGAGAGTTTCGCCGGCGCGCTCGATATCCTTGTAGACTACATGGGCGCGGATGTTGCCGAGAGCAGCGCGCAAATCCTTTACGGCGGCCGCCAGTTCGGCGGCATCGGCAGACGGAGCGGCAACGGATGTATAACCGCCATCGGCATATCCCGCCGGCTGTGTCGCTACGGGAATACCCATGCCAAGTATCTTGTTGCGGCGTATCGCCTCGATTGTGCCCACGGCATCGACCACACGCGGATTGTCCATAATCGGCTTCGGCACGACATACTCGCCGCGATGAACGACACCCGCAACCTCGTAGCGGTCGCCGTCGCCGGTGTAGCCACCATCGGAGTAGCCCGACAGCACGCGCTCAGCTGTGGCCTGTTTTGAAGAAGCACCGGCGGTGTTACCCGGCTGCATGTTCTTGATTTTGTCGCGCTCAGCTTTGGCACTCGCCAATTGAGCCACACCGGTAGCAGCCACAAGAGCTGCGGCAATGGGACCGGCGATTGGGCCTATTTTCCATGCGGCCATCACTGCAACCGCGGTGTCTGCTATAATCTGCGAACACTTGATTGCAAAATCAACGTCGGCGTATTTTTTCTGTATCTCCAGTTTTTTGTTTTCCTTCTCCTCTTCGAGGGCTGCGGTGTCCTCACCGTTGTTCTTTGCCTGCTGTATCAATACGTCATACTTGGCATCGCTCGTCGCTATTTCTGCATCTTGTATTGCAGTAAACATCGAGCCGGAAAGATTGGCGTAGTAGTCGAAATACTTTTTGGCGTTAGTAACGCCTAACTGTAATTTTTTTCTTTCGTAGTCTTTTGTTGATATAAGGCCCTGACGGTGGTAATTCTCGAGTTGGGCGAGTTCGCGTTCGTACTCGTCGGCCCATGACAGCCCGACAAGTTCCTGAAGCTGCCACATCTGCTCTTGATACTGGTAATTAAGGGCGGCGATACGGCGTTGTTTCTCCGTTTCGAGTGCTATCGCTTGCTCTGTACCTTCTCCGACAACTTTCACCGCTGCGGCGTATGTCTGTTCGATACCTTGTCGCTGAAGGTCGAAGGCGTTCTTCATGCCTTCCGCGCTGGTGGTGTCGGTAGCGAGTTGGCGTATTTGCTCAACAAGTTTACCCGTATCAGTGAGTAAATTGCTATTCATTTCGCGCATCTTTGTCTCCAACTGTTCACGGGTGCGCTGCCACGTTTCCGCGTCCATACTATAATCGTCCTCCAACTCGTCGTAATACCTTTGCATTTCGGCGAGTTGGTCGGCGTGGCTCTGACGCTGCAAATTCAGATTGTATAAACTTGCCGCCTCCTGTGAAATTTCACCCTTAGCCTGCGCTTCCTTGATAATGTATTCCTGTTCGGAATAGAATCGTTTAACAGCGGTAAGTCTGTCGTTGAAATATGTTTCATTCTGCGCAATAATAGCTTTGTCTATTTCTTTTTGAGCTGCCGCCGTCTGTTGCTCGATTTGGGTTTGAGCGGCGTTGATAGCATCTAGGGTTTTAGTATGCGTACTGTCAGTTTTCTGTCGGAGTGTTTCGAGAGCCTCTGAGAGTTCGCGACCATATCGGATTAACTCCCTATTCTTAGCAATCGTTTTCTCCGATTGAGTAAGGTTTTGTTTATTTATTTCCAACAGTCGGCGTTGATGAGCGTCGTCGATAGGGTTCGTAACTTCATCGAGAGAATCCTCGCTATAAGTACCAGGCTCACGCTTTTTCTTATTGATTTTCCCGAGGAGTTCCTTCTTTTCTTCCTGAAGGAGTTCAATACGTTTCCGAATACGGTCGAGTTCTTCATCACTCTGCGGGTCAATCTTACGTAGTTTTTTTAACTCTGCGTCTATTTCTTTAATCCTTGTAACGGCTTCTTTTGCTGAATCGTTCAGATGTTTAAACGGATCCACCTCCGGTTCTGGGTCTATGAGATCATCAAATGTGAGACTATATTCGTGGATGAACTCCTTAAATTCATCGAGAGCCTGCGTTTGTTCGGTTCGTTGTTTCTTATACCAATCGGTAAATGACATGCTTTCAAGTTCTGCAATCTCAGGATTATATCGTGAATCAAGTCCATGCACATATGCCATCTCGTTTGACGAGTGTTCTTCGGCATATTTTGCAGCAGAAGTACTAGTTCTGAGTCTATAGGCAGCATACATACTTTCCTGCTGTTTTTGATCGGCGCTTAATAATTCTAGATAACGCTCTTTCGCGGCTTCGATTCTCAATTTTTTTTCAAGAGAAATAATATAATCATCAAGTGCCTTTTTATTCTCACGATAAGCACCTGTTTCTGAATCTAATTGAGCCTTGTAGTCCGGGATTATACGATTTAACTCGTTGATTGCCTTTATACGTTTTTCCTTCGCTTCGAGTTCATCCATAGCGACACGGCGTAATTCCATGAGACGGTCACGTTCAGCAGTGGCTTTTGCATTAGCCTTTTCCATCGCGGTGCGATACTTGTTTGTTGCTTCTGTAAGATAGGAAGCTTCGGCCGTGGCTTTTTTAGATGCACCAATAAAAGACATAATTCCCGTAGCAAGCATAGCGACACCACTTATTACCAAACCGATTGGGTTAGATTTAAGTGCGGTATTAAAAGCGTTGGTGACAGTTGTAGCTATTTTGGTAACAGAAATTTCGGAAAGCATGGCCGCTTTCTTTGCCATTAAGGAAGTTATGAACCCTTTTACAGCAGCCGATGACGCTATCACAGTGAGTTTATACACCACAAAAGCGGCAACAAGTGCGTTTATTACCGCTATGCCTAATTTTGTTTGTGTGAACAACTTGGAAAACCAACCAATTACCGAACCGAGGATCGAGATAAATCCTCCCACAACCTTGACAACAAAAACAAATGCCGTCCCGACTGGTGTCAGAGCGTCCACAAATGTACCTAACCAGTTGACAACCGCCGTACCCCACTCATAGAGGGTTTTCAGAGCTACACGGAAATCAAAGAATTTCAAAATTAAACCCTCCACAGCTGACTGGAAACCGGCCCATGAACCAGTGGCATTGTCAGCCATAGTCGCGGCCATTTGGTTGAAATCATCGGTACAATCAGTTATCGAATCACGGAGCGCGAGGATTGCGTCAGATCCGTTTAGGAATGTCGAGAACGCGGCCACGCTTCGCTTGTCGGTCAGTTCGAGGGCTTTCGCGAGGTCCACACCTTCCGCGTTAAGTTTGTTCAGTCCGTTAACCAGCTCGTCGAGGTTAGTCACCGGGCCGCCGAGGGCTTTCGCGAGGTCGCCGTTAGCGTCTGCCAGATTCAGGAGGATATTACGGGTTGCAGTGGCTGCGCTGCTTGCGTCGAATCCGGCGTTTGAGAGTTGGCCGAGTAATGCGGTTGTTTCTTCGAGGGAGAAACCGAACGCATTGGCAACCGGGCCAACGGTTGACAGCGAGGCCTCCAGCTTATGAAAATCAAGTGCGCTTTTAGTTGTGGCAACGGCAAAAGACGCCATCACCGCTTCGGCTTGATCTGCGTCCTTGTTAAACATACGCATAGCGGCTCCGGCGAACGCTGCCGCGCTCGATAGGTCGGTATCGACTGCCTTCGCGAATTTCAGAACCGAGGGGGTAAGTTTCTCGATAACATCCTGTGTAAATCCGAGTTTTGCGAGTTCGGTCTGAAGGCCGGTAACCTCGGACGCGGTAGCGGTTGTGGTGCGCCCTAAATATTTCGCTTGGTCGGTCAGGCGTGAAACACCGTCGATAGTCGTACCCAGTACGGAGGCAAGTTTTGAGTTAGCCCGTTCAAAATCCTGAATAATGTTTGTCAGTTGCTTGAACGCCCCGATAACTTGCGTCATTATCACCATACCCAGGCCCATGAAAAAGCCCTTTATCGAGGTGGCTATCTTATCGAGCGACAGGAGCGAGGTCAGAAAACCGCGTGTCGAACGCTGCGCCTCTGCGAGAGCTTTCTCGGTGCACCGTATCTGGTCCTCCAACTCTCTGTATCTTTTCGGGTTGGTGGCTTTTGATGTGTTGTTAAGTTCGCGTTTAAGGTTCTTCAGTTCCTTACCGAGTTGCGCCGCCGACATTCTGGATATGTCGATTTTCTGACGCTCGGTTTCCATAGCCCGCTTGTTGGCCTCAATCTCGCGCGTGTTAGCCTGAATCGTTTCGTTCAGGCGTTTTATTTCCGCCGAGTGGTCGCCTTCGGTAGCGGCAAGGCGCGAAATCTCCTTACGGTGTTCCGCGTTCTGCTTCCGTAGCGCGTCGGTCGCCTTGGTAAGTCGGTGAATTTCCTCTTGTGCCTTCTGTGCTTTAAGGTCGAGTTCGACCGCGATTTTATCGTTATTTAATTTCGCCATGACAAAGGGGGTAATCTTGTTTGCGGCAAAATTACCCCCTTTCGGGTTAGTCTATGAAGGACACCTAATTAACGGAAAATCTTCGATAATATCCTATACCATAACGGTAGTTTTCGTGGCTTTTCTTCTTGCCACGTCCATATCTGTTCACCATACTTATAGCGTCTGACAATTTCAGCTATAGCCAAATATATCATTACACTTACAGCACTTAAAAACAGTGCCGCAAAAAACGCTTGTATTGGAGTTGTGGGGTCGATACGATAGAATACTCCATACCATACAACTACCACGATAGCAAGTAATATATATTTCAGTGTCCGTTTCATCGTTCAAGCCCTTTCGTTAAAAATTCGGTAATGAGTTGAGAGGTTGAAACCTTTCGGCGGTCTGCCTCGTCGCGTATGAGGTTTAACAACCATGTAGGCAAAGTGACCGAGATTTTAGTCCTCGGCTCTCCGTCCACTGTTTTACGTCCTGCGCCTTCTCGCGCACCGCCGCTGCCTATACCGCCCATAACTGTATATTATTTAGTTTCCACAAACTTAAACAAATTATTTGATTTAGGCGATATATTCAAATAAAAAAGTATATGTTATAAAACATAAAACACCCCGCCACGATTTCGGGCGAGGTGCGCAACGAGTTGGAAGGGTTCACCCTTTAGAGGGTGCGCGTGATGAAATGAGCCGCAAGCCATGCGACACCACTACCGAGAACCGCGCCGATGATGTCGGCCACGATGTCCCAGACACAAAAGTGGTTTCCCTTCTGGCGACGGTCGCGGAACTCTTTCCAGATACCGACGGCGAGGGCTACGGTAAAAGCGACAAGAGCGGTCACCCACTCCCTATGTGGCGGAATGTGGGCAATAAGTGCGCCGATGAGTGCGGCGATACAGAACACCACGAAAATGTGCAGGAGTTTATCCTGCCCCTTACGGTCTTTACATACTGACATAATGCAAAAATTTAAGTTAGTGAAAATTGGTTTACTGTGCGGCGGTGTCGTTTCCCTCGTCCGCCTCTGTTTCGTCCGCCTTCTTACGTCGGAGGTCGCGGCGCCCCTGGACCGCCACGGTGATGAACGAGAACACAAACAGGAACAGGGTTTCGACACCGACGGCTGCGAGGATCGCGATTAACGCCATTGCTTTGTTCCATGCCCACCAGCCGAAAGCGACACCGGGGGCAACGAGGAGCGCACCTCGAAGGATTGCGCCCACAATAATTTTTACTTTCTTCATTGTTGATAACTTGTTATGACTGTTGATAACTCTCGCGGATAGAATCGGCTAAATTCTTGCGTAACCACGCCGAGAACTCAAACCGTATGTCGTTGAATGTTTCTTTGTATAGAATACCCCAGACCGTGCGGTTATAGATTCGGTAATTACCGAGCCGCTTCATGTCGAGGAATCGGAGGTATGTCGGGTACTGCGCTTTTGCCGATATGCCGGAGCCGGAGCCGGTTATCGAGAAGGTCGGCGAGGCTAAGGCCTGTTGCAGCCGCCCCGAACGGCTCCGGGGTGTTCCGTCGGTGCGGTAGGCTTGTTTTCCGTATATCTTGGCGGCGGCGATACGTCGCTGCTCCTCGAATATCCGTCGGAATCCTCGGTTAACGTACTCGGTGAAAAACTTTGCTATCTTGTCGGGGTCGTCCATATCAGTAAGATGTTACGTTGAAGGCTATCGACCAACCGGCAAAGCGTCCGTAAAGTTCCGTTTCCGGAGCGGTGTCGATACTGTCAACCTCGACACGCATAACCGGGCATCCTGCTCTCTGATCGTTGAGCAATATACTTTTTACCTCGTCGATAATCGGCTGTGTCTGCTCCAGCACGTCGAAAGAGTTGCGGCGTTGCGGGTCGTATTTCGCCATAACGAAAACCACGCATTTGTTCACCTCCTTGAAATTATCGACATTCTTCGCGTCGGATTCGGCCAAAGGAGGAAAAACGAAAAGATTTACAGAGTTCGCCGGTAACGACTGAATTTTCTTGCCCATCTGCTCGTCTATGGTGACGGGTAGAACCTCAGTAATTGAATCGACGCGGCGGCCTACTCCTTCCCAATATTCGCGGTACTGTACGAGATTTATCATATCTTCCCGAAATAGTGGTCGGCTTCGGCGGCTCGGCGTTTCATCAGTCCGGGGAGGGGCTTCAGCACACCGTTAACCATTGCGTTAACGTGTTTCATGAACTCGGCGCGGATAGTGGGGTCGTCGGGGTCGGCCTTAACCTTACGGACAAGCGTCGGGGCCTTGACGGTGAGCGAACCGATATTGTAAGACAGCGAAACAAGCGCGTCGAACTGGTCGCCATTGAGCTGCACCCCGGCAAATGTCGGCGCGACTGTGGCGGCGAACTTGGTAATATCGGTATCGAAAAGCGCGTCAGCCTCCGCTTGTGTGATTTTCTTGCCGGGGGTGACATCGCGCCCGGTGTGTCCGTAGCCGATTGTGAGAACTCCAGCGGGGCAACGGTAGGCAGTCAGGCGACAGCCTTCCCATGCCTTGATTTTTTTCTTGATTGCGGTTGAAAGTTGCATAATGATTATTTATTTTGGGTGTTACGTTTTTCGTTGAGATATTCAAATTTGCATTTATACAGGTAGATGAGGACGGCCCACATATCGGTGCGCTCTACCTCCGCCACGTTCCCGAACAGTCCGGCGGTAGCGACCTCGAAGGTTATCCCCGTCCATCCCGTCTTGTCGTCCGGCTTTTTACCGCCGGAACTGCGGAAGATAATCCGTAAATCAATTTTCTTTCCGTTGATTTCCACGGGGCCGGCGAGGATTGCTTTCCATACCGAGGCGAGGAGCGTCGGGGCATGGAAGGCCAGAAGGTCGGGCACTTTCTCGCCGTCGGGAATATGGTAGAGCCGTCGGGCAATATGGGAGTAACCTTCAGCCACTTCTTGCTCGTCCATTTGGTGAAGGTTCTCGGCTATGGTAAGGCACTCCACAAACTCGCCGTATGTCACACCATCCAGCCAATCGCCGGGGCCTTGATAGCCTCCGTATGAGGGCAGGAGGTTAACCGGTGTGTTAAAATCGAGGTGAACGCGGTCGCCTTCAGCCACAAAAAAACCTTCAATCGCTCCAGCCTGTGCTTTCAGCTCCTCGACGTGTTGCGCCTTCAATAACGTATAATCCGCTTTACCGAGGCCAATCAGGAAGGAGAGCCAGCGAATACGGAAATAATCGCCGTCAATCACTCCCGCGCCCAAAGCGTAGGCGAGAAAAACGTAATATTCGTATTGTGCCGGGGTCAATTCGCTGACATGGGTCGGAATCTTCACGGAGCGGCCTCGTGTGGTAATTGTTTCCATTAAAACGACATTCCTTTACTGTGGACGATAGGTCCGGTAATTGATGTATCTACCTCCTCGCCGTCTGCGTCGAGTTGCGCCACGAGCTGCTGAAGGTATTCGAGTGCGCGGGTAGCGTCAGCACCCAGAGAGGCGGCAACCGAGGCGCGGGCGGATTGCTCGGCGCGTAACCTTGATTTCACCGGCTGCGACTGCTGAACCTGTACGATACCCTCCGGGATAACCTCGACCGGAAGGCGTTCCACCGCCTTCTGCATGGTTAGCAAAGCCACGGCGCGGGCTGCTGTCGCCTTCATCAGCGTGAAGGTATCGGAATCCTCGCCCGAAAGAATCGGAGCGAGATACTTGCCGAGTACCGGGGCGACGGTTGCGCCTTGAACCTCGCGGATAATAGGAACGAGGGTAACGAAAAGGCGATGAGAACCGATAATGTAATAATTATCGAACTCCTCCTTACTGCGGATTAACAACCCTTCGCGTTGGCGGTACTTGGGCGATTCAATCCAGAACGGGAACGCCTCACGATCTAATGCTTCGACAAGTGCGTCGGTAGCCTCGTAGGCCAGACGTAAAATATTTTCCTCGTCCTTGAACTCCTGAAGGGCCGTTAACCCTTTTTCGTTCTCTCCGAGGTTTTTCGCCCTACCTGCATCTCCGTGCTGCGCATCGAGTGTCGGTATGAGCTTCAGCCATGTGAAGAACGCCACTGCCTGCTGAAGATAGCGTAACGGTACCACCGCCTGCTGCGGGAACTCATCATCGGGCACCTCGTAGCGGTTGTAGAATCGGGCAAGAGCCTCGACAGGCTCACGCCCCACAATGGCCACTACGTCGCGCACGCCAAGATGGAGCAGCGGCCGCCACTTATCGAAAGTGATACCGTTAGAGATTATGCCGACGGCTGCGGTAATTTCCTCGCTTCCGTTTCCGTCGCGGTCAAATAGTTTCATCGCGTTTCAGTTTATAGGGTTTCCAATCGGCAAAATCATTGTTAAACGAATGGATTTTGTCGAAAATTTCTTCTTTGTAGAACCTCGCCACGCCTTCATCGACTGTTATAACCGTCTGTTCGCAACGTGGATTGCTGTTAAGGTTTGCCGAACCCTCGACCGCAAAATCAAAGCGTTCACCAAAACCGGCCATAACTTTAGAGTGATTCCGGAACACGGCAACGCGGCCGCCCATGAGCGCGACGGCCTCGCGCAAAGTGTTGTAAACCTCGGCAAACTTGGAATCGAAAATTTCACCGAGATAGAGGTCGAGCCGTCCAATCAATCCGCTGCGCTGCCATTTCAAAAGCGTTTCCGCGTCGGTCAACGCCATAGAGAAGGTGGACAAACAAACGTACTCCAGCGGTTGCTGTTTGAGAATTGCCCGGAGATAGGTCAGCGCGTCAACATCGCCGAAAGAAAAACAGTGATACGCCTCGCCCGGTGAAAAGTGCCACGGTAGGACATTTTCGAGAAAAAGCTCGGATTTTACGCGGCGTTCAAAGTTGCGCGACATCGAGCGGAACACCCTCGTTTCTTTCCCGGTGTTCTTATCCTCGGCGCGTTCCTTGGCCTCGTCCTTGCCTTTGCCTTTTTTGTCCGGCTGCTGCTCCGGGGTGGCGAATAAATCACGCATTTGCTTTAACTCTGTTTTCGGGGTTGACATTCTTTTCGGCCTCGACTACGGTGCGGTAAAGACCAATCTTTATATCGGTGCCGGGATGGTTGATATCGATATATTGCTGGAACGGCTTGCAGAGCACCATATCGGGCACGGCAGTCTCGGTTGCGTTGTAGACCTTCAGTGCGTAAAGCTTTTCAGATCCGGAGCCAAGTTTCGTGTCAAGGATAAGATTGGAGAGTGATGGATCGAGACCGAAACCTGATGTGGCAGCAGCTTCCGACTTCTTGCAGATTGCCACCATTGCCTCGATATACTCTTTAACTTTGTTGTCGATAGCGGTGATCTTCCATCCCTCGAAATTGTTAGCCTCCTCGTTCCAGAACTGCGAGGTATGGAGGAACTTGCCCGCGTTCTCCTTGCCGGACATCGAGGCGGCAAACTTCTCCATCGCTGCGTCCTTGAACTCCTCCAACATTTCTTTTTTGTAAGGTATGTTTCTTTGCTGACAGGCCATTTTTATCTGCTCCTCGGCGCGGTCCCAATATGACTGGGGCGATTCGATATGTTTCGAGATAGCCG
>ERZ778513.899-NODE-899-length-20983-cov-8.327743_pt1 | contig 20983 bp, 15 predicted proteins | sample MGYA00510345_ERZ778513 | MGnify/ENA primary metagenome ERZ778513 (study PRJEB29527, sample SAMN07138966) | mouse gut metagenome | material: feces | host: mouse | place: China:Nanjing | collected 2016-01-25 ... | reverse complement strand
TCGGCGGCAAAGGCTCTCTCCGAGGGTCAGTTTGGTCAGTTCCCTCTTTATGCTTTCACATCTGAGGGCGTATGGGCGTTGGAAGTGTCGGCTACTGGCACATATTCGGCGCGGCAACCTATCACACGTGATGTCTGTATAAATGCCGATGGCATTACCCAACTGGATAGTGCAGTGTTGTTCCCCACGGATCGAGGAATCATGCTCATATCGGGTTCGCAGACACAATGTATTTCAGAAAGCATAAATTCTGAGTATCCGTTTAATGCCCTTGACCTGCCCGGCTTTGACAAACTGCACGATATGTTAGGGCATTCTCCGGTTAATGACAAATGCCTGCCTACGCTTCCGTTTACAGAGTTCCTGAAACAATGTCGTATGATTTACGACTATGTCCACCAGCGTGTCATAGTCTATGCGCCGGGCATTACCTACGCCTATGTATTCTCGCTGAAATCAAAACTGTGGGGCATGACATTTTCTAATATTGCCTCTCATCTCAACTCCTATCCCGAAGCACTGGCTGTTGATAACAATAACAACATAGTTAATTTCTCCGAGACCGAAGCCAAGCAAGTCAAGAGTATGTTTGTTACACGGCCTCTAAAACTTGACACAATCAATATCCACAAGACTATTGACAACATCATTCAGCGAGGATTCTTCCGTAATGGGAATGTGGCAACTGCGCTATATGGCTCACGCGATTTGGTTAATTGGCATTTGGTATGGTCAAGCAAAGACCATTTCTTACGAGGTTTCCGAGGAACACCTTACAAATATTTCCGAATAGCAGGAGTGGCTACACTTGGTGCCGATGAAAGTATCTTTGGCGCGTCAGTCCAGTTCACGCCACGCCTCACTAATCAACCGAGATAACTCATGTACTATTTCTATTGTAAAAAAAGAAAGGCCGCCATGCGTGATGCACAGCGGTCTTTCGCTTTAATATGGCAACCTTAAAATGGGTGGAGTCGTCGGCGTGTCCTTGCTATCCTTGCGTGCAGATTTGCCCGTATCTCGCTCTCTGCGTCCTCTGCTTTCGCCTCCCACACCTGCGCCTTTGCTGGATTGGTTATGCTCAACCAATCCGACACAGCCTTGCACACAAGATATTCGTGTATGAGGTTCTCAAGCAGGTAGAGCGTGGTCTGCGAGAAATCTGTAGGAACACTCAACACTATTCCATATACTTTCGGCTCTCGCAGGGTGTCGTTCAGTTCCGTGCGGTGCAGCTCGTTCTTGGTGTATGGATACAAGAGTTCCCTGCATTTCGCAACAGTCAGGTTCAGCACTCGCGTCACACGGTCCACGTTTCCGTCCTCGCCTACATCCTGCACCATGTGGCGGTTGTGGTTGCTTTCCGTGTCCATCACGCTACCCTCTATGTAGGCATAGTTCTTTATGTCATACAGCAGTTGGTCGCGCTTGAATCCCAACACGGCATTCAGCGAGCCGTCCTTTTCCTCCAAAAAGCAACTCATGGGCTGTTGGGTTAGTCTGTTGGACGTGTCGGACGGCTACGCTTGCTCACGGTCTGACGGATTAACTCCATATTCTTGTTGGCGAGGGTGTAGTATTGTTCCGCGTCAGCCTTGTTGGTCACCATATACCAATCGGCGATGGCCGAGTTGGCGAGATAGGCATGGACAGCCTCGCCTACGCCTGTCGTAGCCGCTTCGTTGAAGTTGCTCGGCATAGTGAGGTTGAGGATAAGGTCATGGCTTCCGTCATAGTGACTGTTATCCGTGGTTGTGCCGTTCTCGTTGAGATACTCTCCGAGTTCAGTCTGCACCTCGGCAAAGGCTCGCTTGACGGAACGCAGTATTTTCTCGCGGTTCTCCTCGTCCTCGGAGGCGAACATACTTGCTACCTCTTTGTGATTCTCCTTATTCTGAATGGTACGTCCGCGCAGGAACGTCTCATTCATGATGTCATAGAGCAGCCACGATATTTTGATTGTGGCTGTCACTGGTTTCTTTGCTCCTAATGTAGGGTCTGGCATAGTTTGATATTATTTAGATTATTGTTAGTCTGTTGGACGTGTCGGCTTCCTGCGGCTGTACAACAGTCGCTCGGCGGTCTCCATCATGTCGGCCGCCTGCGTGAAGTAGTCTTTAGCTTCTCCCTTATTGGCAAACTTGAACCATTGTCCGATGATTGAAGCAATGAAGAAGCTGCGCAGGGTTGATTGTACGCTTGCCGTCAGAACCTTGTCAAACGATTTGCTTACTTCGATGACGGCTTCATAGCCTATCTTCCCGATTACCGGAATGACTATGCCTGCTTGTGTGGCTGGCTCACTGGTTGTTCCCTGCACTGGGTAGATTGGATTGAGCGTGGCGGTTATTCGTTTTGTCTTGCCCGATACCAGCATCTCTTTGAGGTTTTCATTGGTGGCAAGCACCGATTCTTCCCAAAATCTGCTGAGTTCGGCAAGATCATCATCTGCCGCAAGTATGCGGTCGCGCGCGCCATCATCGCCGTCTATCAGTTTTGACCCTGTGTAGTCTGTGGCTTTGGCTACCTCTTCATACACATCGTCTTGAAATATTTGTATTGTAATCGTTTCCATTATAATTCAATGATTGAAAAGGTCAGACTGACCCCTATAAATGGTTCAAAGCCGTGTGGAGTATAGCCAAAACCGACAGTCGGTCCTATATGCCATCTCTTGGGTGGCTTCTTAATTGTCACTATCTCGCGCCGGGGATATACGAACAGGCTGTCAAGGCTCGGATACATACCGCTGACGTATGCCTTGTAGTCCTCTCCTTCATAGACGTTCTGCGTGATTGGCAGCTGTAATGTCAGGCTGTCGGGGGCTGTCGCGTCAACGTCTGCGCTTGCCAGTTCTGCGGTGTCCGCTCTTATGTCGGGCAGACTGTCAAGGTTCGCACTGGGGATAGCAGGAGCCGGAATAGTCACGTTGATAAAGCCTATCGGAGTTGTTGACACCGGCGCAGGCTCGATGTAGGAAATGGTATCATATACCTTGACTGTATCCATCACACAATCCTCTCGGCCTGGGATGTCGCCCGGAGGCGATTGGCACTTGTGGAGATACGCGCCTGCCACAAGACTTGCGACTACAACCAAGAGTATCTTCAGAAAATCTTTCATGTGTTCTTAACCTTTTTGATGTAGTTGATGATTCCGTTAGCGTGGAGTTCCACTATCGCTTTTGTTCCCTCTTCCGAGAGCAGGAAGTCGCAGTCAGCCTTGTTGTCTTGGAAAAGCGACTCCGTCAGCACTGCCGGACATTTAGTGTGGACGAGAATGTAGAAGCGTGCCTCATAGTCGGGGTCGCCGTCACTCCAGTCTGCCCTCATGGGTTTCTGCTTGCTGTCGTATGCGCCCTGCGCCTGCAATATGGTGAAACGCTCTTTGTAGTTTTTGAGACGTTCATCGGCCGCGTTCCATATCTCGGTGGCGAGGTCATCTGCCTTGGTCTTGCCCGGCGAGGTATAGACACACCAACCGCCTGCACTCTTCCATTGTCCGTCCGCTCCTGCGGCGTTGCAGTGGATTGAAACAAGCAGAACATTCTCTTTGCCGTACTTGTCGCAGTATGCGTTTGCTCTGCGGCATCGTTCGGGCAGGCTGATGTCTTTATCTTCCTCAACGAGCAGTCGAGCATCTACCATTCGCAGATTCAACAATGTTTCCAGTCTCCGTGCTATCTCCCGGCTTTTGAGATACTCTTTTAGTTTTTGGTCGGGGCTACATTTGCCGGGGGTGTCGCTCCCGTGTCCGTTGTCAATAAGAACTATCATGTTTCAGTTAGTGATGATTTGATGTGTCTGATATTGTTGTAAACTGCTCCAGTATCTTCTGAGCGTCCTTTTCATGCGCACATTCTACGATACGCTTGATGATGTCAGGCAATTCGGCCATGTGGCTCTTACGCCGGGTGGCGTGTTCAAACATACTCTTTGCCTCTACTACAATCAGTCCGACACCAAACAGCACAACTACAAACGGCATGAAGTAGAAACTGAAGAACACACCGATACAGTCCACAAGAAAGCCTATTAAGATGAATCGCCAATATTCGCACATTTTGGCGATAGTCAATCTCAATTTGTGGGAGTGTACCCGCTGATTGGTTTTCTTCGCCGTGTGTACTCCATCCCAAAGGTCAAGCATAATGGCAACAATTACCAGTATGCACACGGCGAGGAATATGCCGAGGAACAGATAGAATTTGTCAAGTGATAAGATTGATTCCATGATGTGTAATTTTTGGTTTGGCGCAAAGTTACCCATATACAATCCCTGCCACTCTTTAACTTTTGTGATATGATACAAGTACGGCGCAGGAAGCAATCCTGCGCCGTCCACTCATTAACAAGATGAAAGTATCAAAATAAGCGATGTGTATAGGTTGTATAGCAGTCCGACCTCAAGCCAAAACACAAAGCGTCTGCGGTCAAACAGTAGTCCTGCCAGTATTGCTGTGATTGCTATGTATGGCACTCCGCTTGTCAGTATGAGCCATGCAAATGCCGACACACCCAGTATTATGGCGGCTCCGCTGTGTACCATGTTTGTCAGTTCCTCGCGGAATGCAGGAGCGGCCGCCACAAACAATATGGAAACGACAATAAAGAAAGCAACAAACTGATAGCTGTCGGGGGTTATGTTCATGAGAGGTACAAGAGCCAATGCCCCTGCTGTGGCTGTGCTGGTCGGGAAGAGCCATTTCGCCTCAGTATGGTAGTAGGTCTCGCTGATCGAACTTGGCAAGCCGACATTGAGAATGTACGCCGTGAGGTACAACGTCATTATGGCGCACGATAACGTCACGCATATAAAGTCTGCAATCATCATAGCGCGTCAGAAAATTTATTCCAGTCTATTTCCGCTTTGGCTTGCCACGCCTGCGCATAGCATTCCTGCGAGAACAACAGAAGAGCGTCCGTGAAACTCTCAAATTCTTCTGCGTCCTTGAACTCATAGAAAGCAGGACTACCGTCCGGGTAATCGCCCAGTTTGAATTGCAGAGGAAACATCGCAGCTCCAAGCCTCGGTATCTTTACCGATAGCCCGGTTATGTTGCGCTCCGCTTCCTCATCGTAGCGGACCGGTACGCCCTGCCATGAGAACCCGTTGCGCTTGCGCTCGTCAGCGTCCGCAGACAACTGCGCGTTGATGACTGCCTTTATCTCGTCAAGTGTGGGGCGGTGCTTGAACGTATGGCGATATTCGTATGTGCCTCCGTCCGTTGTCTCATAAAGTCCAAAGAAAAGCACCCATGTATCGCGTCCTATACGTTGCAGTCCGTCCTGCCGTATGGTTGTGCCATAAATCTTTTCCATATCAATATCAGATTTTTGGCACAAAGATAAGGGCCTGCTCCGCGCAGACCCTTTTAAGTTTAGTGACGTATCACCGAAAAGACATCAGGTAAACGAGAACTTTTGCTTGTTGCCGTCAAAGATTTCGCTAACGATGGTGGTCTCAAAGGGAAAGCCGTCCTCGATGTCCGAGATTTGGTCAAGGATATTCTTCATCTCTTCGCTCGCGATGAAGAACTTGCCCCACTCGCCGGTAGCCTTGTCTTTGAAAGAAACAAGGTATCGGTCATCGCCCTGTGATGTGTTCATGCCTACCTCATAATCGTGTATCTCTAACGCTTTGTTTTGGATTGCGCCCAAGCGCATCACCTTTCCGGGAAAGCGTTTCTTCCCGTCTGCAGGAGTGTAGGTCACTCCCAGTTCAGAAAACTTTTTCATACGTTTACCTGTGATTAAGTGAAAAATATACTTACAATCTGCATGGCAAGCCATGCCTTTGAATGAGCCGATGATTTCTTGTCTGCGTTTTCGAGACTTTATCTTTGCCAGTTTACGGGCCGCGTTCTGCTTTGTGCGTCTGCGTATCCGGGCATAGTCTCCGAAATTCACATAGCCGAGTGCGTCCATGCCTGCCGATATGGGCGCAATCCTTTCACTGGACTTTATTGTCAGTCCAAGTTTGGCACTCTCTTCATGTAAGCACTCCCTTAATCTCCATAACTCCTTTTTACTTTCTGCCAGTATAAACGTATCGTCACAAAATCTGAAATAGTAAGCTGCACCGTGTTTCTCTATCATGGCGTGGTCGAGGTCGTTGAGATACAAGTTGCCGAAAAACTGCGATGAGCGTAGCCCTTTGCTGATTCCGACATCGCCGTCGGGGTGCAGGGCTTTCACAAAATTATGCAGTATTGGTAACAGCACTGGGTCTGATATGTACCGTTCTATCACGGTAATCATCCTATCATGGATGATGTTGTCATAGTAGCCTTGATAATCTGTCTGATAGTAGTATTTTAGATTAGGGTTAACCTTTATCGCATCTTGTATCTCATGGAACAGACCATGTGGCCCGCGTCCTTTTATAGAGGCGGCAGTGCTTTTTATCAATACTGGAGCAAGACGTTTCTCAATAACCTCCATTATGCTATTGCTTCCCATGCGTTCTACAACAATTGGAGCTTGGACTATCCTCATTTTCGGACCGTCTTTGGTCGCAAACGATGTCAGTTTGCTTATGCGGAAATCTCCGCTCTTGATTGACTGTTTGAGATACGCTACGATGGCATCCTTTTGCCGTATATACCGTGCTTGCCTGCGTGTGTACTCGTTGCCGTCTATCACAACACAATCTTTCTTCTCGGCATCGGTGGCCGATTGGCGCAGGTTTTTTATCACGCGGTTGAACGAAGATATGATATTGTCTTCGGCTATTATCTCTGGGATAAGGTTGCATAAAGGATAGTTGACCGAGGGGCAATCCTCGGTCAACTCCATGAATGTTGCTATGTCAGTGACCGCCTTCCGGTCCTGTGGAGAGAGGCATTGCCCCTCTCCACGTTTGGTTATAATGTTCTTCCGGCTTTCCATATTGTTATGCTGTTGCCGAGGCGCAAACCCCTCGGAGAAATGCCTTGCCTGTCTCGCAGGCGTGCAGGGTCATCCGATTGTTCTAACCATTCAGAATTTGAGCCGACCACCGTAGTTCGTGATTCGTGTCCGCTTACGCTATCCGACTATGACGAATTTTCCGCGGAAGGCGAGCCGACCACCGAAGTTCGCGCCCGAGTACGATGAAGCGCCGCTCGCGTGCGCACAAGCGAGGCCGCTGCTCGCACCCGAATTGCTGCCCGACCGCAAAACCACACGGCCGCGTGAGCCGGGTAGCCAGTGTCCTGCCGCATAGTGGGTCGTATATTTGCTTGTGTCGGTCTGATGAACCTTACTTGCAAGAATGTCACATTTCGCGCCATGAACAACACGCACAACGCAATGACCGCTGCCAGTTACGGTCTGCACAACTCGTTCCGTTTTTGTCACGGGGTCATAGATGTGCGCCTTATAGTCAATCGGGGCGTTGTTATTATTGTCAAGACAGCGGTTCTTATAGAACTCAGCATAGCTTGTCACGTTGCAGGCGATGTAATCCATCCATTCAGAATCACAGCCGACATAGTGTTTAAGACCAAGTATGGAGTTCATGGCATTACCTACATACACAGTATCCGCCATGCCTATGCTGTCTCGAATATTTAGGGTTGCGTCATGTGCGCCGTTACCCACAACTGCTTGCTCATTTGTCGTTCCGGCCAAAGCCCACCAAAGATTGCTGATTTCCTTATGCTGCTCATAGTCCTGCAACTGGTAGCCGGGGCCACGTCTGCGAGTGCTGTTTTGGAAATCCTTTGCTGTGTAGTTGATTGTTCCGACTGGCGTTTCGGTCGGATTGCCATCCGAATCATACGCCCACTCTGATGACGTTGAAGATGTGCCGTTGCCTTTCTTGGAACGAACTGCACCCGAAAGACTGCGAGGCATCTTCAGTCCGTCAATTGTTATCGGATATGTACCGACAAGGCTGTCGTTTTCGCCTACGGTGTGTTCCGTCCATTCGGGTTCGATCGCTTCAATATGTGCGCTGTCAACTGCCAGGCACATTATGTCACCGATATCGCGGTATGAAGTAAAGTACATCCACTTCGCTCCGCTCGGCACATCGCAGAAGATATAGTTGCCGATCGAGAAATCAAAGTAGGTATGGCTTACCTGCATGATGAATGAACCTACAATCCGTCCGTCTGCGTCAGTGAACACAGCACCGAGGCGTGCGTGGTTCAGTCCGGGCCAACGTACCTGCTTCATACCCTCAACGTCCATGCGATAGGCATTGGTGTTGGAAGCAGTGGCGATAATGCTGTCATCTATCATTTCACCTGCTTGTGCTTCATCTGCATATACGCCTGTGTTCTCTGCATAGAGCAGTTCCGATAACATTGCTTTCAAGCTCTTGTTTACTGTTGATAGCGGTTCGCCATCAGTGGTAGAATACAAGATGTATTTCTTTTGGTTCTTGTAGTCGTTCACACCCTTATACCAGTGGTGTGGGAGATGGTGGAAGATGTCAAAACCCTCTCCGGCTTGGTCGGCGTTGTCGAAACTCTCACCCGAATTGAGATATCCGAAATCCGTGTCGCTCAACTGAACGCCTTCCATTTGGTTGAGTTTGGGGTTGAATGTACACTTATAGGCGTGCGTACCCTGCTTGATTTTTAGGGTGTGACCGCTTGGAACAAACGCTTTGTTATACTCCGCGCCTGTCTCGTTTTCTGGGTTGCTGTATCTCTCGCAGAAATCTCCGCTGATGATGTCATCAATCTTCAGCATGGAGAACTGGGAGTTGATGAGCGTGAGTTCGGGGAAATAGCGGTCAAGGGTAGTAAGACCTGCATTGCCGTCCACATCTTCATCTTCTATCAGTTCCGACAGTATCCAGCGGCCTGTGATACCCGAACACTGACCGCTCTCTTCGCATGCCTTGCCGGTTGCGTCAAGACCTATGGCTCCGGTCCTGCGCAACTGACGCAGTACCGACACGCTTGCCGTCATGTTGATGTCGGGAATACGCACCTCGCGGATTGCTCCTGCCTGCGCTATGTTCATTACAAGACCCTCTACGTCCACGAAGTCGCACCCCTCCACCCATAGGCGGTTGATGCCATTGACGCTTTCAAGAGTTAGACCGCCGGGATATGTGAGCCTCGGCAGGTTCACAAGCTCCAGTTTCGTGACGCTTGCAGGAAGTGTCAGCGTTTCAATAGGCGCGGTCTGCGCGAGGTCGCAGTTTGTCAGAGGCGTGTTGTTGGCTATGATTGCCTCGATACGCGGACAGCCTTTTGCGTCCACGCTCGTTGCCGTTGTGTTGCTCACGTCAAGTCGGCGCAGGAACGGCATATCTCCGAGCGTCAAGTTGCCAAGTGAATTGAAACCGTTGAGCGCAGTATTCGCGGTGTGCTTCTCTCCACCCAATATGATTTCTTCGGCAAGCTGCATCTTGCTCAAATCATCAAAATGGAATGCAAGCGACATTTCCGAAAGGTCAATCATGCTCATGCGCCCGGTCTGATAGATGTAGAGCAACGCGCCTGCGTCATGAGCAAAAAGCGTGAACGCGTGGGTCTGTCCTGCTTCCAAAAAGACGGATTCCGACAACTGACCGCTTGCGTCATTACCGATTCCGAAATATCCCGGAGCTGCTGCGGTGATGTAGATTTTAGAATCGGCTTTGATGGCAGACACACGTCCGCTCAATGGATTGGTAAAGAAGTCGCCTGTCTGATAATAGCCGTCACGGATTGCCCATCGTTGCTCTATGAAGCGAGGTAAGGAGGTCAACCCCAGGCCGTGCAGTGCATAGAAATACGGCTGATTGGCTATCCCGGTATTATCTATGTACTTACGCTCCCCGTCATAGGAAGAGATGACTTTCGGCCAGAACATCAGTCGCTTCTCCACAAAGAAATATAACGCGCCGTCAGGCGAGAACGGAACGATTGTCTTGCCGTCAATCTGCGCAGTCTGATTTCGCATTCGGTTTACAACACTCTTCAGTGATATGGTGGTCGTGCCGAGGTCGTTGCTGTTCCAGCACTCCTGCTGACGGTCCATGTTGTTGAAGAGTACCGAGCCGTAACCCATGTAGGGATTGGTATAACCGGTAGCTTCATCAGTCATCTTGTTGGGGTCTACCTCCGCGTCTATGTCTCGGCCGCCGTCATTGTCTGCGCCGTTGCAGGTGTCACAGTCATATACCTTGTTAAGATACATTCGGGTTGGCTCCATATTTCGGTAGCCGGAGTAAACGCCGTTCTCTACCGAACAGCCGTCCTCCAAGAAGAACATAGGCTGCATATTCTTGGCTCGTTGGTCAACAGCCGCGAGATAGTCAGTAAAGGCGGTGTATGCCATTGCGCTCTCAAGCGACATATAGCGGTAGGCGTTCTCTCTCCATATCTTCTCCCACCCGTTGACTTTGGAGTAGTCGCAGGAGTTGAAGAAACGAAGCATATTGAAGAGGTCGTAGGGTACTTTCTTGCCGAGTGCCAAATCCTCTTGGAGTTGGTCATCGTCAATCATGCACTCAAAGTAGTACGTCCATGCAGGATATTCCGTAGCCGCAAGTCCGAGTTTGCGAACCCATGATGAAATCTGTGTTGACGGCTTCATCATGTCTTCAATAGTCGCTACACCCTGCCACCAGTCCATACCTGCATATTGCAGTAGTTCGTAACCACTCACCGGGTTAAGCACATCGCCGGTCACAACCCACATGCCGTCAACCTGCTTCATTGAGCCAGTCGAACGTGTCCATGCGCCGTTCTTGTAGCGGTAGATAGCATAGTCGCGTCCGCAATACTGTGATATGAGATACACATTCTTTTGGGCGGCCTCTGTATTTGTTTCGGGGTCTGCCTTGAAACGAGCCTCGGTTTGCGCGAGGGTTTCATCGGGTGTGCCGAAGTATTCCACAAAGTCTCCGTAGTTGAGACAGCCTTTGTTATAGCCGGGTGTATCCTTGAAGCCGAGGGCGGTCTGCTCTCCCTTGTCCTCTTTCCAGTTGCCCTTGGCATGAAACCATGCGTCCTGCAAGGTGTCGGTCGTGGCGCGGAAGCAGGCTATCGGGTGGTTCTTTGTGGAATGGTCCATCTGACGACCCGTGATAACGTCTCCGTTGGAAAGAATCTGACGCCCGTCAAAGGCTCTTTGCGCCGGGGTCATGTATGACGAGCCGAGAGAGCGGAATGTGGCGTTCATCATATCGCACACGCCGCAGTCGTTGGCATTGGAACTGTCGGAATAATCGACTTTGACAGTAACCACGTCAATAAAGTTACCAGTCTCAGCGCAAAACACCTTTCGGTCAGCAGCAGCCTTGATTGCGTTGCGTCCAAGTTCGGTGCTGTCATCGGGATTGAGCAGGGTGACGGTCGCTTTAAGTCCTGTGGTCTTGTTCTTCTTGTTGAAGTTGAAGCGGTCGTTCTTAATGGGTCGCTGTGCCGAAGTCGTTCCCTGCCTGCGCCAAAGCACATTCACAGCCTTGAAGTTTACTTCCGGATGCTGTGGGTTGAAGTAGTACAGCGTGCAGGCAAACTGGTCGCTTGTTGATGTACCGCCGTTCAGAGCATAGTCGAAATTATTGAATGTGGTCTGGTCGGCGACAATCACATAGTAAGGTATACCTTTGGCCGCCATAAGGCTCATGGACGGCTTGCCTGTCGTATCCAGTACATTCTCTTTGTCATACTCCGCAATCATGGCGCGGACATCGCTCAACTTGCAAAGGTAGTTGCGGAATGCCTGCAACCATTCCATATAGGAGTTGTAGGCCATGATGTAGTTGAGGTTGAAATCGCCGTTCTCGGAGTTGAACGTGATTGTCCTGTTCTGACGCAGTGCGCTCGTTCCCGGCTGATAGCCGATAGAAGCACACTCCTCGCCATTCACATAGAGTTTGACAAATGAGTAATTTGTTCCGCTCGATGCTTCTGAGGCTTTGTAGGTGACATACTTGCTGCCCGGCTCTACAACAATGGCAACTGTTACTTTCTCTCCGCACTTGAACCCTACGCGCTGACGCTTCGGAGTTCCGTTGAGGACCGTAAGCACTACCTCGTTGCCTCGGATATAGAAGCCGACACCTGCGGCTGGGTCGTAGCACTCGCAGAGCATGGCATCCTTGTCCTTGATGCTCTTGGTTGAGAAAGCCAACTGGATTGCGGCTCCGCTCGTTTCAAGGGCTGATGATGAGAACGGTGCATAAGGTATCTCCGCTTTTACATTCTCGGCGATACGCAGAACATTCTCTCCCAGTACCGACACAAAGCCGTTGGAGTTCCAGTTGCTGCCGCTTACGTTCATGGAGTAGCCGTTGTCCTCAATGGTGTGGTCGGTCTCGCTGTTGTTTCGGGTGGAGAAGTCAAAGGCGAACAATGCACCCTCTTTGACCTCAGCGTCTATTGCTGAACCCTCAACGGTCAGTGTGACGGTCAAGGACTTTGATGTTCCGCTCTGTGCGTACACGTCAAAACTCTTGCTTCCGTCCGAGGCATAACCTTGAATCTGCTTCGTTACATTGAGCGTCTGACTGGTTTCGCAGTTGGCGGTAGTGGCTATATGTCCGTCAATCATTACCTCAATGGCTGTGCGTGTTTTGCCCGGAGTGTAAGCTGCGACATCAAGCGCGATGGAATCATACAAGCGCACTTTACCCTCGTTGCGGTCATCGTATCGCATGACTACAATCGGCGTGCTGTTGTTTGCGTCAACGCACATCACGGCTGTGTAGATTGTATTGCCTGTCACACCCGAAGCAATGTCTTTGCCTTGAATGCGCAGGGGGTATGCGCCGTGCGTCAGTTGTTCGGAATTGCCGAACACGTTGTTGGGGTTGATGCTTATGTTGTGACTGTACTGGTCGGTAACGGTCGCTGTGCCGAGGGTACGCCATTCCCCATTGTAGAACATTTCAGTGGTTACGAGAATGCCCTGTTTGGTGCTGACGTTGTTTTCAAACTTATACATCGGCAGGCTCTTCTCGCGTCCTCCTGCTTCAAGAGCGGTGGCGGCTGAGTAGTTAAGTGCCTGCACACAGGTACACGTCACGTCAACGGCGGTAACGCTGATTACACGAGTGCGCTCGTTGCCGTCCGCGTCAGTGGCTTTGATTTTGTAGTCCTTGCTCGATGCCCCGGTTATGAACTCGGTAAAGTCAAATTCAAATTTGAGGTCATTGGCTGATGTTGAGGACGGCTGATTGACAACCTCACTCCACAACTCTATATTGGTGGTCGGGTCGATGATACTCAGTGAGCGGATTGTTCCCAGTACCTCATCTTCGCCGTCATAACTTACGCTCTTGATGGCGGCCGACAAAACGATTTTACCACCATACGCGCCCCATACGGCAGAGTCGCAGTAGATGGTGAGTGTGCTTCCGCTCTGACCGCCACCGCCGTTGCTCTTGGGTATCTTCACGGAATCGCCGAGAGGTTCGCCTGCTTTAGTTACGGCTTGTATGATATAATCCGATGGGGCGGGTTCTATCTGCAAGCCTCCGAATGAGCGTTGTTCCATATCGTACGCGCCGCCGGTTGACAATGCTTTAGTGCCGTTTACCTCTGGCTCGTTGCCGAGTTCAAAAGTAGAGCCACCGCCACCGCCGAAGTCTGGCCATAGGTCATCGCCGTTTGTCGCGGATATATCCTGCACCTGCCCACGGAACTGCTTTGTCTCCCATGCATGGGGCGTTTTGGAAGAATCCCTGCGGTAGGTTATGACAAGTCCGGATTTGAGATAGTTTACCCCGGTGGTGTCGCGCAGGTCAATGAGTGCCTGTATGGCAAGCGACATGGTGTAGTCTTTATCTTCGCACACCTCATTGACATTCACGATGGCTTCTGCGCCTGCGCTCATGCCTGCGAGATCGAGCCAGTTTTCACTGCTCAAAACATCTTCCTTTTCAAGTGTCGCGCCGACATACTGGTATATCTTCCACGCACCGTGAGCAACGGCAAAGGTAATCTGCAAGCCGAAACCTGCCTTTCCCTGCTCATAGACTATCGCTGGAGCATAATACTTGGTGTCGGTCGGGTCGTTCAATTGATAGAACAACTTGTCGGGGTCGCTTGTGGGTATTTCCGATGTGAGGTTGAACGTATTGCCGACTGAAGCCCCTCCGACCATTGTCAGTTTATCGTTGATAATGCGGTATAGTCCGTCTGCCATACGATATAGACAGCCGGAATTATACGTCATGTCAGAGTTATATTCTTCTTCAGGGAGGTCATAAAAATTGGTGTTGCCAAAACTGCGGAAATACCAACCGCCCTCTTCATTCGGACAAAGCCATACACCACTTTTAGGTGTAGTGCCGGTTCCATCCCATTGACCGTCACAAAGCAGAATCCCTAAGTTGCGCAATCGGTTGGCTGTGTCGTACAGTCGGTTATCGGTGTTTTTTAGATTTTCCTGCAACTGCGCTCCTTCATCGCCGGGGAACGCCGTGTTTGCTGTACGACCCAGTGCAAGGTCATTACCAATGATGACAAGTTGTGTGCCACTCCAACGATAGGTTTTATTATCTGAGGTAGAAATATACACCTTGCCACCTTCGGGGATTCTACCTTTTGCGTCAACTTCACCAAAGGAGCCACCGTCAAGCCAGTTGTTGTAGTAGGTGAATTTTGATGTGATGAGTGAGGCTGTTCCGTCCGTAAGTTCCCAGTAATCCACAACGTTCAATAGAGGCAACGCCTCAACGCTCTCTGCGGTGGCGGTGGCAGGAGTGTTGAGTGTCTTTATCGGGCGCAATATCTGCTCTCCCCATTGTGTACGCTGTTCATCGGGTATGGCCAAATGCGACACTGCAAGAATAAATCGGTTGCGGTCGCTGTCATAAACCACCATACAACCGGCATCAGTTGATTTTTTGTTCGCTGATTGTGCAAGCGGTGTTATGTCGGAGACTATGGCATTGAACTCTACGACATCATCAACGAAGCCGGGAAGCTGCGCTGACGGAACTTTGCCGTTTGCGTCAAGAGAGGCCAGGCCGTTAGCCTTGCCCTTGCTGTTGTTGATGCTCTGAATGCTTGTCTCAGCATTGGTCACGCGAGTTTTCAGGCCGGACACATCGGTCGTGAGCGTATTGACCGAACTGCCGATAGTGTCTATCTGAGTGCGGATTTGGTCAATGCTCTGCTTGTTGGCTGAAACATCGGTAGCCAGTGCTTTCAATTCAGCGTCAAGTGCCGCAACGGCTTCATTGTATTGTTGGCTGTCAATGGTCGGGTTGCCTGCGCTTTCCCCGGTTGCCACCCACGCACCGCCGTCAGCGATGTACAAGGGGGCCGGGAGAGTGTTGCCGATTAATGCCCACCAACCATCATGCGGTAGCGGATATGCCTCACGGAGTTTTGTCACGTCAAGGAAGATTCCCTTGTTGGGGCCTTTGATGTTTCGTGCATCAAGCCAACCCTCAATTTTGAGATTCTTCTTAACGGTCGCATTTCCCTGTATGGTCGCATTTCCGCCTGCGGTGACGTGTCTGCCAATCGCAACGTCACCCTCAATTTCGGTTGTCTTTATCTGACTCATACTAAAAGTTGTTTGCTAAGGTCTGACATCATTGAGGATAGGTCGCCTTGACCGATAGTGGCAAGCACAAGCGAGGCGGCTTGATAGACCACGGACATATAGCAACGCTCCGGGATTTCAATACCGCCATCACAATCTACCCTCGGCAGGGGGATATAGACGGCTTGCTCTACTGTTGCGGTCGCGTCCTTGCAGGAGAATAGCTCCAGCGCACGACCCTCGGCACGGCTGACAATTGCCACTACTGGTTTCTGCGGATTGCCTCGCAGTCCTTTGTAGCGTGAGAATTGCAGTTGATACTGAGGGTCGGCGGCTGTGATTGGCTCATACACAGGTCGCTCCCAATCGCTCATTTTGAAGATTAAGAGGCGCATGAAATCTTCGGGCAGGAGTGTCCAACCCGAACCTTTGCTACGCCAAAAGATTGCATCGCCGAATGGCTGACCGCCGTCAAGCAGGTGCGTGGGTGCTTCGGTCACCACACGGCGCACTGCTTCGACAATCTTGGAGCGGGCAATGTCGTTCAATGATAGGGTGTCAATGTCCTCATCGGCTATCAGTTGTTCGCTCGTTTTGTTCTCATCTATGGCGATACGCACGTCACTCGCTATATGCAGGATTTTGTACACCATATCGCCGGACGATTACACGAAGATGATGTCAACGCCGCGTGCCTTGCCTGCGGCTACTATATCCTCGCGGTTGCGGAGTTTGGAACGTACAAATCCGAAAGTCTGCTCAAGGTAGTCCTTTGCGTCATCGTTGCAGGAGAACTCTACCTGCGTTGTCACAGGAACAGCCTCAGCGTTGTCCTCAGTCTCGGCTTCATTGTCGGCCTGCGCCTCGGCGTTGTCCTCAGTCTCGGCTTCATTGTCGGCCTGCGCCTCGGTGGCGTTCTCGTCCTCTTTAACTGGAGCGTCCACGCTCTCGGTAGAGATTGGAGCAGGGGCCGGAATGGGAAGCGCAACTTTTGGAACGTTGCACTCGATTTCTACAACACCATTAAGTTTTACACGTCTAACGACTTTTATTTTGCCGTTATGAAATTCAGGACTATTCTCAATAGCAAACTGAATAACGGGGTTCTCAGTAGTGAATGTGGCAGGTGTTACACCTTGTGTTGTTATGCTGCCTCCTGTGAATGCAACTTTAACAGTGGCTTTACCCATACGCAGACGTGCGTGCCACTCTATGAGATTGTAAACGCCGTAGGTTGTTTTAGTCTTTTTCGTATTCATAATTGAGAGTTATTAGAAAGAGGGAAGTGGATGTGCGGGCTGCACTCCGCTTCCCTCCGTTTTAGGGATTTCGGTTGTGTAGTATTTTAGTTAGCTAAAATTTCACCCGTGTACTCTTTCCACGACTTTGAAGTGCTGTCATATTGCCACATTGTGCCACTGACAGCCTTGGCATTAATTCTGGGACAATCGCTGACGAGTACATAGACCTTACCCTCAATCGGGCTTTCAGGAGCCTCCTCACTGCCCCAAAGGGCGTAAGTCGTTGCGCCTTCTGCCGAGCACTCGCCCTCGCCGTCAATCCAGATATGGCAAGAGCCTTTGAGAGCAAGAGCATCCCATACGATTGTATGCTCACGGCTTGCCTCATGTCCGTCCACTCGTTCACTGTCTTTGTGCTCAGAAGAGTAAACGTAATGAACAAGGCGATCATAAGCGATGACAGCTGCGCTATTACTCCAGCCGAGGTAGTCAAGAGTCGGCTCGCGTTTGAACTCGAACTCGCCGAATACGGTATGAATGGCTGTTACCTGCCAACCGAGTTTGTTAGTCTTTACCGAAATCTGTACTTCGGGGTGTTTTGAAAAGTCGATGCACTGAACGCTCTCAAGGAAGTTTTTACCACAGAGCATCACCACAGACTTTGGCACATCTTCTCCGGTAAAAATCATCTTGGCAACGCTGATGAACTCCTCAAACGTCCACTTGCCTTTGTGGTCAAGGTGACGTTTAATCTGCCAGCGGACCCCCTCGGTTGTATAGACTGTCTGCTGGCCAAGCTCGGTATCAACCGTGAACTTGCTTGCGCGACTGGCCCATAGGGTGCGGTTACCCTTTGTTTTGAAGTTGCGAATCTGAGCCTCTGCGATGAGAGCCTTACTGAACGGAATACGTTTGGCAACACTCTCAAAGTAGTCCGATGTGATGCTGTTCATTCCACGCTTCTGAGCATAAATAAGCGATGGAGAAGGCACAACGAAATCGGGAAGAACTTCTTTCTGAGTCTCGAACATAGCATTAGCGAGAATAACAAGCGTTGTACCTGCCGGAATTTCGGGAACAAGACAAGAATCATCGGTTGCTTCGTTCTTGGGACCGTTGACGGCGATAGCGATAGGATTACCTGAAACCTTGTCGCGGTCGGTTATGAAAAGCATGAGGTCTTTGCCCGGAGTCTTGGTTTTGCCGTCCGAAGCATAACCGTCAACTCCTTTGACGAGAATTGTGCCATAAGGCTGAAGTAACTTCTTGTCTGCATTGTCAAGAGGGAGAACAGCAACATTTCCTGTTCCATCACCAACGGTTGCGTTGGTAACTACGTTCGGACGCGCTTGGTCAATTGCGAAATGTTGAATTTCGGGTGAATTGACCGGAACTTTCTTAGCTTTGAGCATAAGCTGCATGAGAGGCGTATCATCGCTTTCAAACTTGAAAAGTTCTTTGTCAATGTCAACTTCTATAAAATTGCCTGCTCCGACACCGCCAGTAGCGGTCGCGGCCGCGCTGACGGTCGTTGCCTCGCCTGCAACCTGCGTAGGTAAGCCGGCGTGACCGGGGGAAGTGGTGGCAGGCGTTCCGCCTGTTACCACAGCATTCTGAGTGCTGATTTCTTCTGCCATGTCTTTTGAAATTAAATGATTATTTATTTGATGTGGATATTATGTTACCTGCTTTTAGCCCGCCAGTAGCATTGGATACTGCACTGACAGTTGTCACCATACCCATGCACTGGCTTTCAAGTCCGACACTACCTTTTGATGGTTTTTCGGGCTTAGTTTTCACTACTCGTACTCGTTGATGCATTTTACTGAGCCTCTGCTGCGAGGTCGAATATTGATTGATTCTTTTGAGGTGAACTTGAATGCCCTTGTCCGTTCTTGCCTCCGAGGGGTGCTGTGCCATCGCCTTTATTGCTCTTTCGCAGTTTCTCGGTTATCTTGGCGTTGCGTCCTGCCACTTCGCCCTCTTCCCCGGCGGCCGCCACATCTGCGTCATAGTTGAGTGCCTTGCAGGCCATGTTGAGAGTTTCGGTACTGAATTTGCCCATAACACCGTCACGGACTACGCCGAGCAGAAAATCTACAACTTGGTCAATCTGCTCATCGCTCATGCCTCGCTCGGCCTGGAACTGACGGAGAGTATCAAGCGTATTGTCCATGTTCTTCTCATACTCTTCATCAAGTTTCTTAGAGTTGGCTATGCGCTCAACATACTCCTTGTTTGCTTCGGCTATCCTATCCTGCATTTCGGGGTCGTCAAGAACGTCCTTGATTTCTACGCCGAAGTTGCGGACAAGACCGAGGACGGGGTCGTTGCCGTTGTGCATATCGGTTAGGAACTGCGCACTGCGAGGGTCGGCCGCAAACATATCTGACAGCGATTTCTCCCTGCCTCTTAATCCCTCCAGTTCTGCCTCGTAAGTATCGTAATCATCGGAAATCTGTCCATAGATTTCCTCATCGTCCTCGAATTTCTTGTCGGGGTATTTACTACGCAGGCGGTCAAGATGTTGGTCGCGTCTGCTCTTAACTTCGTTGTTATCAGCCATTACTTTGAAAATCTTATGGTTGTGTCAATCTTATGCGCAAAAGTAAGGTTATAAATTCGTGGGCGACTTTTAAGTTTTGTGACGTGAATTGGGTAACTTTGCAAGTACCTTTCAATCAATATCGCAATGGAATAGATGGCAAAACATTTCGGCTCAATAGTGGATTTTACACGAGAGCGCAACGATGACCTTATGCGTGCGTATCGTGAGCAGCTTGCATTGGCTAACTACATTATCATGCCCGAAATTTTTGAAAAAGTGGCTGAATCTCCGGCCAAACGCTTTTGGGTTTCCGAAGAACGTGCCGCCGTTGAGGTATCGCGTATGTTGGTTGGAAAGCCATTCTCACGTATGCGCCCGAATAAACGTGAGATGTTTGAAGAGATATTTCGCAGATATATTGCTCTACGCGACTTACACCCGGATAAATCACTTTTTGTTTTGGTGTCTGATATTGTTCGTCAGCCTGCACCGAAATTTTATCTCACACCTCGTACTGTTGGAGAATTTATATATCGTATTAAGAATGGTTGGTATGACAAGCAGTTTGACCGATATAGAAAAGATATTGACGGAGAACGACCGCAGGAATGAGGTGATGTATGCGCCGTTCAACCCGATAACTGGGGAAGGGTCTATTGGAGAGAGGGTGCAGGTATATATCTCCGATTTCGCTATACCTGTTCAGTGGTTGCCTGCCGAGATGATGGCAATCCCTTTTGTCGGCAAACTTATCAAGGCCGGATCTATTGATAAATTCCTTTCCGATGTCATGCACGTTGAGCCTAACGACATCGACCATGACAAGGTTGCAGAAAAATTTATCCGCTTACGCTATCGTCATGACTTTCCGTTTTGGGCAGCTACACTTGTGTGGATACACAACAAGGACGCAGGCGCGGACGTGCTTTTTCGCCTGCGCTATCCTCAACGCATACTGGTATCACGCTTTGAAGAGAAGCGAAAGGCGGGTCTGCCGATACGTCTTATCCTGCTGAAAGCACGTCAGTGGGGCGGCTCCACTACGACCCAGTTGTATATGGCTTGGTTGCAGTTCTTTCACAAACGTGGTCTCAATTCACTTATCATCGCCCATCAAGGCACGGCTTCCGATGAAATCAAGGATATGTTCGACACGATGATTAAGGAATATCCTATTGAATTGCTCTATGACATGGGAGAAACCTACAATGAGAATGAGCCTAAAATGGTCGGGGTCGGTAAATCCGGCTCCACATCGCGCGTGCCTCAGCGCAACTGCAAGATTAAAATTGGTACAGCAGAGCGTCCTGATGGTTGTCGTGGCGGTGCGTACTCTCTTGTACACCTCTCCGAAGTCGGTATATGGAAAAAGACTGACGGCAAGTCGCCCGAAGATATTGTGCGTTCTGCATGTTCGGGTATTCTCCTGCGTCCGCTTACCATGATTGTAATGGAATCAACGGCAAACGGAACCGGTAATTTCTTCCACACTGAATATTCTGCGGCCGCTGACCCCGATATACCCTCGCAGTTTGAAGCGTTGTTTATTTCATGGTTTCAGATTGAGCAGTATTCTCTGCCTTTTGACAGCGGCGAGGCTCTGCGTGACTTTGCCCGGTGGCTCTACGAAAATCGGGAGAACGACAATGTACTATCCACACGCGAGGAATGCGGTAAGTATCTTTGGTGGCTGTGGGAGAAAGGTGCATCACTGGAAGCAATCAACTGGTACATCAAGGAGCGTAGCGGTAAGAACGACCACG
>ERZ778513.884-NODE-884-length-21285-cov-9.608479_pt1 | contig 21285 bp, 21 predicted proteins | sample MGYA00510345_ERZ778513 | MGnify/ENA primary metagenome ERZ778513 (study PRJEB29527, sample SAMN07138966) | mouse gut metagenome | material: feces | host: mouse | place: China:Nanjing | collected 2016-01-25 ... | reverse complement strand
GGGTTTTATTACGCTTTTTTTCTATGAGTTAAAGTTAAGTTACATAAAAAAAAAAAACGGCATATCAAATGCCGCTTTCCTGTTGATCAGCCCAAATGCATCATCAGCAGGAGCACAAAACAGAACATGAATCCTAAAATGATCCGTCCTTTCCAGCCGTTCTTATTGATCCGGTCGAACTCATTCCGGCTCTTTCCTTCTTCATTGAGCTTTTTTCTCCTGTCATTTTTTATCTCCAGCTATTCCTGCTTTCTCAAGGCATTGATCTTCTGTTCCATTTCTCTGGCCCGTTTTACGCATGAATGATAATCCAGCGACCCTTTTGTCAGCAGCTCGGTATTGATCTTCTCTTCCACGCAGCTGCCATCCTTCATGCCAAAGGAAAGGATCACATTCACCTTTTCGTTTCCATGGGCAATACTGCCCGAAAAAAGATGAACGACCGCATCCTGCGCACTGTCCATTCCTTTGGCGCGCACGGTCGGCACCTTCACTTCCACCTTGGCGATCTGTGAATAAAGGACGACCTTCCCATCATCCAGCACGACATGATCTTTTAAAATTTTCATAGGAATTCCTCCCCCTTCATGTTCATTTTTATTATACGAGTAAAAAAACGACATTCCAATCAAATATCGGGAATGTCGTCTGTTTTGGTACAAATTTCGTCCTGTTTAACAAGAAAACCTATTTATGATAGCTGCGGTTGTTGTTGATCATATACGCCCGATACACCTGCTCAAGCACAAGGATGCGCGTCATCAGATGAGTAAATGTCAGATCCGACAGTTTCCAGCGCACATTCGCCCGTCTCAGGACCTCATGCCCCGGGCCAAGACTGCCCGCGATCACGAACACGAGCGACGAGGAACGCGTCAGCCACTCATCCATTTTTTTCGCAAACGATTCGCTGGACTCCATGGACCCATGCAGATCGAGCAGGATCACAAAATCATTGTCCCGGATCTTCTCGAGCACCCTTTTGCCTTCTTTGTCCTTGATCAGTTCTGCCTCGGCCGGCCGGTCGGCATGATCGTTTGCCTCATCCCGCACCTCGATCACTTCCATTTTCGTAAATGCCCCCAGCCTCTTGATATATTCCTTTTCCAGCGACTGAAGCGCCTTATCCTTGTTTTTTCCGACCGCGATCAGCTTCAAATCTGTGCCTCCGCCGGATAGTTTTTCGTCAATTCTCGTACTTCTTTTCTCACTTTGGCCGCATGTTCGCTTGTTCCGTTGGTCAGAACATCCACGATCCAGTCGCCCACCTGTTCAAATTCCTTCTCCTTGAATCCGCGCGACGTCATAGCAGCCGTGCCAAGACGGATACCGCTCGTTACAAACGGTTTCTGCGTTTCAAACGGGATCGTATTTTTATTGCATGTGATGCCCGCCTCATCCAGAAGCTTTTCCGCATCCTTTCCGGTCATATTGAGAGAAGACATCGTATCGAGCAGGATCAGATGGTTGTCGCTTCCTTCGGAAACGACCCGCCATCCTGCCTTTTTGAATTTTGCGACCAGGACCTGCACATTGCTGAGCACCTGTTCCATATATTTTCGGAATTCCGGCTGGCCGGCTTCCCACAGGCACACGCCTTTTGCGGCAATGACATGTTCGAGCGGACCGCCCTGCATGCCCGGGAACACTCTGGAATCGAGCTTTTTGCAAAATTCCTTTTTGCAGAACACCATCCCCCCGCGAGGCCCGCGCAGCGTTTTGTGTGTCGTTGTCGTGACAAAATCCGCATACGGGATCGGAGACGGATGCAGCCCGGCCGCTACCAGACCGGCAATATGCGCCATATCGACCATCAGATAGCACCCCGCCTTATCGGCAATTTCGCGCAGACGCTTAAAATCGATCACCCGCGGATACGCGCTCGCGCCGGCGACGATCAGTTTGGGATGATGGGCCAGCGCAAGCCGTTCGATCTCTTCATAATCGATGACTTCTCCTTCTCTCGTTACGCCGTAAGGAATAAATTCATAAGTGCGGCCCGAAAAATTGAGCGGGTGGCCATGTGTCAGATGCCCTCCTGCCGCCAGATCCATTCCGAGTACTTTGTCGCCCGGCTCCAGGATCGTATTGTATACGGCCATATTGGCCTGGGAACCGGAATGCGGCTGCACATTGACATACTCGGCACCAAAGAGCTTGAGCGCCCGATCGATAGTCAGCTGTTCCGCTTCATCCACATGCACACAGCCTCCATAGTATCGTTTGCCTGGATAGCCTTCCGCATATTTATTTGTTAAGACCGAACCTTGCGCCTCGCGCACTTCGGCCGACACAAAATTTTCCGAAGCAATCAGTTCGACATTGAGCTTTTGTCTTTCTTCCTCTTTCTCAATGATTGAAAACATTTCAAGATCTTTCATTTTCTTTCTCTCCTTTTTCATTCGATTATACCATGCTTTGCTCATAATCCGAACAGATCATCCGGATCTTCATGCAGGATCCTCTCAAAGAGCAGTCTGGCGTTTTCAGCTTTTTAAGTATATTTTAAGATACGCCGCGTAACATCCATGACGGAAACGATAGGATGAATACAAACATTCCTGAAACAAAAATCTCCTTCAATGAACATGCAGCAATTCTAAAAATCCTTTCTAAACCTGTGTTTCAGGGGAAAAACGCGAACAAAACTAAAAGATTCGTTTCCGGACCGCTTCCTGAAATTCTTTCCCCACATACGGAAGCGGTTTTTTCTACGAAAAAAGAGACAGCACGATCGTTGTCTCAAAAAATTTGCACATTCAGTTTTTATTCTTTGCACAGCACTGAACAAACTTTTTCATCAATGCCAGCGCCTTGTCCTCATTTCGGCTCAGCAGCATTTCCGGATGCCACTGCACCCCGAAAACCAGCTCTTTCTCATGTTCGATCGCCTCGATCACGCCATCATCCGCCTGCGCCGCACTACGCAACCCGTTCCCGAGATCTTTTATCGCCTGATGATGGAACGAATTGACATCCATCCGTTCCGGATAAAGGTCCGAAAGCCAGCTATCCGCTTTGATCCGTACGCTATGAGAGTAGTCGGCACGCTCTCCTGTCTGAACATGCCGGAACGCTCCCTCCTTCTGGCTTTCCAGATCCTGATAGAGCGTGCCTCCATACGCCACATTCAGCAGCTGGTGCCCTTTGCAGATGCCAAGGACAGGCAGCCTGCGATCCTGAGCGATGTGCAGCGCATCAAGAAAGAAATCATCATTTTTCCGATTGATCCGTCCTAGTTTAGGATGCTCGTTCTCGCCGAACAGCAGCGGATCGATATCCCAGCCGCCGCTCAGGATCAGACCGTCGCATTTCAAAAGCAGCACTTTCAGATCCTCGCAAGGAAGATCCGCAAGGACCAGCGGGATCCCTCCCGCTTTGGTTACAGCCCGTATATAATCTTCATTCAGCCGGATATACTCCTGTCCGACAAACTGATCGGTCGTATCTTTCAATATTTGCGCAGCAATTCCTATGACTGGTTTCAATTCAATTCCCCTTTCTGCTTTCTGGATCCATTATACATGGAATCAGAGCAGAAAGGACATATCCTTTTCGATCGTCTTTCCGATCCGAGGATCGGTCCTGTTGTCCGCAATGACCTGCACGACATCGATTCCCGCGTTCCATGCCGCCTGTACACCAGTCGAGGAATCTTCCAGGATAAGCGCTTTATTTTTCGGCGTATCCGTTAAAGCAAGCACTTTTTCATACACGTCCGGTGCCGGCTTGACATGTTCTACATCGTCCGCGGTGACGATAACATCAAACAGATCGAAAACGCCTGTTTTTTCAAGGATCGCCAGCGCTCTTTTTTTCCGGCAGCTTGTAGCCAGCGCGATCCGGCGTCCTTCCTCTTTCAGACCGGCAAGCACTTCCCGCACATAAGGAAGCAGATGAAGTTCCCCTTTCTCGAGCGCTTCATAAATATGATCTTCCCGGATCTGATACAGCGTCTCATACAGATTTTTGTCATGAAACGTCTCCAGGATATACTTCCGGCACGACATGGCGCTCTTGCCGTTCCATGACGCCACGATCCCGGGATCGACCGTTAATCCGCACGCCGCAAACGCTTTGTTCCAGCCGCTCAGATAAATATCCTCGCTGTTGACAAGCAGTCCGTCCATATCAAAAATAAAGGTTTCGTATCGATCTCTTATGTTTTCTTTCACCTGGCCGTTCCTTTCTTTCCTGAAGGATATCACACCCTCCGGCTTTGTACAATCCCGACCAGCTTTTTGGCTTCTTTCGTCACGGCATCAAAATCCCCGGTTTTTGCTCCTTTTGTCAGCGAACCGCCCAGCCCGACAGCCACCGCTCCCTGATCGAGCCAGTCATTCAGGTTATCGGCACTCACGCCTCCTGTCGGCATGAACTGGGCCTGCGGCAGCGGACCGTGGAACGCCTTGATCGCCTTGGCACCATACAGCTCGCCAGGAAACAGTTTGATGATGTCCGCACCGTATCGGAGCGCTTCCGTGATCTCGCTGACCGTGACCGCTCCCGGGAAGCAAGGAACCTGATATAAGTTGCACAGCTTGGAAATTTCCTTGTCGAAATGCGGGCAGACGATAAAATCCGCTCCCGCCAGGATCGCAAGCCGGGCGCTTACAATATCGAGCACCGTCCCGGCGCCGACAGCCATGTCGGTCTTGTCCTTGTTGTCTTCCTTGATCCTGCCAATTACCTGTTCTGCATGCGGGATGGTAAATGTGATTTCCATCAGATGAATGCCGCCTTTATAGATGGCGTCCACAAGCTGTCTCACTTCCTCATAGCCTGAACCACGGATGACCGCAACAAGCTTTTCCTCTTTCAATTTCTGGATCGTATCTATTTTATTCATTTCTGTTCTCCTTAAAAATCCATATCTTCCTCGATAAAATCCATCGGGGAATGATGCCACACGTTGACCCCTTCCTTGCCCTGATAGGAAATCTGGTCCGCGATCTCATGAAAAGGTGTGCCAATGATCTGATGATTGATTGTTTCGAGCACCATCGGCATATTGATCCCGCTCAGCACATAGACGCTGTCCTTGCGCCGCTCCTCCATCTGGTTGGTCATGAGCAGCGACTGGTTGTACGGACTGGCGTTGAGCAGATCCGTCAGAACGATGATCCCGTCTCCCTGATCGACCTTGTCGACTGCCGTGTTGATCTTGGCCCCCAGCGCCTCAATATCATCTCCCAGATTGAGATTGACACATTCCATATTATCCGTGACCCCGAAAATGACCTGGGCCGCACTTTTAAATCCTTCGCTCAGATTTCCATGAGCAGCAATAACGATTCCTAACATACTTTTTCCTTTCCATCGTGATCAGACCAGTTCCATGACCTGACTGATCTGTTTTTCGCTGATCGTTTTACTGCCAAGAAGCCGGGAATCGAGCACATACTGTCCCTGCTTCCTGCAGGCCGCAAATACATATTCGATCCCATCCTTCATCTGATGATGCAAAGGCGCCTGCGCCCCCACACAATTGAAAACGATCAGCCGCTGATCTTTGTTCAGCTTTAACGCTTTTCTAGTCTCTTCCATATCCCGGAACTCCCTTTCCACAAATACGTACGCTGTATCCGGCATGCCATGCTTTGCCATATGGAGCATGGCCATGACCGAGGACGTGTTCCGGACCGGAGCATGCGACAAGGACGTTCCGTTCCGGATCGTTCTTGCCCACGCAAACAGAAGCAGGAGGGCCGCGACACTCAGCCACCAAGGCAGTTTTTTCTGCTGCCACAGGATCAGGATCGGAACAGCACACGCCAGCCACAGCAGCACATCGATCCCAAGCTTTCTCATTGTCTTTTTCCTGCAGTCGGCTGCATCGAACAGGCGCAGGCAGCCAAGCTGGCTGCGCGCACTTTCATAATGAGTAAGGATGACTTTTTTTGCCGTCTTCCTGTTTCCGGCAATCACGACGTATTCCTCTTTGCCGCTGGGTCCGAGCCGCGCGATCCGGACCGGCTGACCGAGCTGTTTCAGATCGGCAGCGAGCGCCTGGATAAACTTTTTCTTCTGCCGTTTCGTATATCGTCTGCCAAATACGTACTGATAACGAAACACCCAGTCGTTCCACAGTGCGGACTGTTTTCCTGCTTCCATCTTTTCCTCCTATAAATCGAATTTTTTCAGGACATCTTTCAGTTCGGTGCGAGGCAGCGACGGCGTCGCCTGAAAGTAAATATCCTCGACACCATATTTTTCCTGCATTTCCTTGAGCATCTTCGCTTCCTCTTTGTTCAGATATACAGCCTTCGTGACCAGCAGATCGGTCTGAGGGTCCTTTTTCGCGATCCCGCCAATATTGAGCTCCTTCATCACGACACCATGCTTTACGAGCTCGTACATGACCGCGATCGTTTTTGCGATCAGAATACAGCTGTAATCCTTGAAATTAAATTCATCCCAGTAATACATCGCCTTTTCGGGCGTGATCACGATCGTTTTCTGCCCCGTCCGGCTTCCTGCGCTCTTATACAAGCCGCGCATAAATTTGTCTTTGGCAACGATCTCGTCCACGACAAAGATCGAATTGACACCCGCTTTCTGCGACAGGGTCGTCATGACCTGTCCGTGAATTAAACGCTCGTCCACACGAGCCAGATTGATTTCTCCCATATGCTCTCCTTTATTTCATCCTATAGAATACCGATTGCGGCAAGCACGATCAGGATCAGTGTCAGCCACAGCAGACCATGCGTGACCTTGAGACCCTTCTTTGAATAAAAGATATAAACGCCCATCACGACCGCGAGCGGCAGGATCCCCGGAACGATCGAGTCCAGAAGCTCCTGAAGCACGAATTCGCGCCCCGAAAGATTGAAAGCCAGCGAGGAAGTGACCTTGACATAATTTCCGGCCAGGATGCCCATCATGAACATACCAAGCACAGAAAGCATTTCGATCGCCGACTGGATCGCCGAGCTTTGAAGCAGACCTGTCGCGTTGCGTCCCATATTGAACGACTGATGGGCCAGGAACAGACCGAGCACAAGCTGATAGGTCGCAAAACAGATGAACGGGAAGATCGCGCCCATCGGACTTCCCTGCTGCGCCCACGGGATAGCCATCGCGATAAAGATATACTGAACGGTTCCGGAGTCGATCGCATCACCGATCCCGGCCAGCGCGCCCATCAGGCCAGCCTTCGTATTGTAAAGAAGATCGTCCGACATCAGGATGTCTTCGTTGTTGTACTGCTCCGCTGCACGCTGCGCTTCCATGCTGGCCATCAGGCCGGTGATCACGCCGCCGCCCCAGGAAAGCTGGGTATTGAAGAACAGCAGCTGGCGCTTATACGCTTTTTTCAGCTCTTCCGGATCTTTGAACAGCTTTTTCAGGATCGGCATCATCGCATATAGCAAAGACGGCGCGACATATTTTTCGAAGGAGTGCGGGATCTCGTTGGCAAAATGCCAGCGCACATATGTTTTTGTGATGTCCTTTTTCGTCAGGACTTCCGGTTTGAGATCTATATTATTGTTTTGCGTTGTCATACTCTTTCTCCTTAAAATCCGTCGTCGTAGTCATCGTCATCCTCTTCATCCATCATGCCTTCTGCGGCTGCCGGAGCCGCTTTTGCGGCCGGCTGGCGTTTAAGCTGCGAATAAATAACGGCAATGATGACACCAAGGATCGCGTAGGTCACCATCGTGATCTTGAGCGAAGCGAAGATGACAGACATAAAATAAGCCAGGAAGAAGAACACCATCAGATCCTTGCGTCCGATCACATAGATCGTTGTCGCGATACCGATCGCTGCCAGACCGTTTCCGACAACCTGCAGGATATGAATAAAAGCGGTTCCTTCCAGTGCTGCGATCGCATCCGCGATCAGCGGTACGCCAAGATACAGGGCAATAAAGATGAGCGGAACATAGAGCGCAAAGGATACCAGCGTCGGATAGGTGATGATCGAACGCCGGATCGCTCTTTCGTCCATCTTTTCCACAGCCTTGTCGGTTGCCTGTCCGACAAATGTATTCAGGAAGAAACGGAACTGATACAGATAACCGCCCAGCAGGCCGACCGGAACAGCGATCGCTACTGCTTCTGTCGCATCCAGATCGCCAAGCAGCGCGACCGGAACGGCAATGGCTGCCGCAACGCACGGTTTGCTCGGCATCGATCCGCCCGGAGAAAAGACGCCCATGTAGATCAGCTGCAGCGCAGCCGTGACGATCATGGCCTCCTTGACCTGATTCATGACGATACCGCAGACAAGTCCGGTCATCAGCGGACTGAAACGAAGAGTAAGAGTGGCTCCGCCGAGCAGCCAGCGCGACATGACCGCGGCTACCCAGAGAGCAATGATCAAACTTTGAGTAATGCTTAGTGTTTCCATATGTTTTACCTGTTTATATTATATTTTGTTCATTTATTGTATTTACGACTGATAGCGAGCCATATAATCCTCAAGCTGCAGAAGCTTGTTTTTCAGGATCGGCTGGCTGATCTCGATCGGAATAAGGTGGACCTTTTCTTTTCCATCCATAAAGGCTACGATCTGATCGATCACCTTCTCGTCCTGCGGATACAGATTCATCTGATGCATCGAAATCGGCAGATCAAGCTGCTGATACATCGGCATGAGCGCGTCGATCTCATCCCATTTGTCTTCGAGCGCAAGCTGATACAAAATTCCGTATGCCACTTTCTGTCCATGAAGATATTCGTGGCTGGCCGGGATATATTTTCCCATTCCGTCGTGCAGGGCGTGAGCCGCGGCGTTGCGCGCATATTTATCGCCCAGGCCGCCGACAAGTCCTGCCACTGCGATTATGATCTCGGACACATGCACGAACTCATCGGAAACGATCTTGTTTTTCATATCCTCGATCGCCTGGGTGCCTTCATTGAGGATCGTGGCGCGGCAGATTTCTGTAGCCGCTTTGGCCATTTGAAGGAACGGCTCGTCCTGCAGCGATTCCTGTTCGAGGATCGCGACCGATTCATACCATTTGGCCAGCGTGTCAGCCAGGCCGGCAATAAAGTATTCCACTGGCGAATCGATCACAAGATCTGGATCGGTGATCAAAAAGGCCGCCTGCCGTTTATAGTGCTCGGATTTCCCTTCCGCCTCGCCGTTTTCCTTATACATGACAGAGAGCGGGGTCCACGGAGCGCAGTTGCTTGCCAGGGTCGGGATCACGCCGTAATTGATATTGGACAGATGTCCGGTCACGCCGACCAGATCGCACAGTTTTCCGCCGCCGACACCGATCACGAAATCAATGTCGTTGTCCTTGATGATCTGATCGAGCACTTCGGCTTCCTGATAGCTGCATTCGCCGCTGTACGTATGCTTTACGAAAGTATAGGCAGGATCATCGAGAAAAGTGAGGTATGGTCTGGCTGCCTGCCAGGAACGGGTCCCGTGAACGATCAGGACATTTCTGGCGCCGTGCTCCTGAAGCAGCGCCGGCACTTCGCGTTCGATTGCTCCCTGGCAGTACATATAGTATTCAGGTCCGCATTTGATTTTCATGTTTTCTAGCATATTGTTTTCCTTCTTGTATTTTGCTTTATTTTTTCAGCCTGTATGCTATATTGAAATAATAGAAGAGCTTACAGGCTGGACTGCACGGTCGGGACATTCGCCCCGTACCGCTTTTTCCACATCGTCGATGCATTTTCGTCCCATGTTTTCCAGACACTCCATCGTATAGGCAGATGTATGGGGTGTCACGACGGCACGTTCGAACTGCAGATAGATATGGTCGGCATCTCCCGGTTCTGTTTCGAGGACATCGGTCGCGAATCCTGCGATCTTTCCGGTTCTCAATCCTTCTGCAACGGCTTGTTCATCCACAAGGGCCCCCCTGGCACTGTTGGAAATGTACACGCCGTTTTTCATTTTCTCCACTTCTTTTTCTCCGATCATATGGATGTTGTCCTCGTTCAGGCTTGCACAAAGACAGATGACATCGCATGTGCGAAGCAATTCATCGAGCCCGACCTTTCTGGCTCCAAACGTATCCATATACAGCTGATCTTTATTCGGATCATAGGCACACACATCGCAAAGGAATCCGTTGCGCAGGATCTGTGCCACCAGGCTTCCCGTATTCCCGATTCCGATCACGCCGGCTTTTTTATGAAGGAGCGTATGGCCTGCGAACCGCGCTCTTTCCTTCCACAGACCGCTGCGCACAGCTTGTGCGGATTCGCATGTGCGGCGCATAACGGTCAGAAGATTGGTGATATTGTTTTCGGCAACCGCATCCCGTTCGACCAGTGCGGATACGATCGATACGAGCGTTCCATGCTTTCGTGCCGCTTCCAGATCGATGTTGTTGTAGCCGATCCCGTGCCTTGAAATGAGCAGCAGCTCGTCCTTGTGATCAAAAAACGTCTGATCAAAAAACGGGGTAACGCTTGCGATGATCACATCGTATCCGTGCAGAAGCTCGGCAAGCTCCTTTCCGGGAATGTTCTGATCCACCGTAAACCGCTTCACTTCTCCGATCTTTTCAAGCTGCAGGATATGTTCGGGAAAGATCCTTCCGAAACTGCTTGAATTGACCAGCGCGATCTTATGAGTCTTTTCCATGTCCTGCTTCTCCTTTGACAATTTTGTGCCCGCCGAAGCCTTTTCGCATCGATGCGACTACCTTGCCGGTAAATGTATCGTCTTCCAGGCTGCGGTTGCGCATCATCTGAGCCATCGCGATGACTGGAACAGGCACTTTCAGGCGCAGCGCCTCCTCGATCGTCCACTGTCCTTCGCCGCTCGAGAACATGACGCCTTTGACATTTTCGAGCTGCGGATCGGCTTCGAAAGCTTCCTCCATGAGCTCGACCAGCCAGCTTCGGATGACAGATCCGTGATTCCACAGTTTTGCGACTTTCGCATTGTCATACTCATACGGACTGTGCTCGAGCAGATCGAACCCTTCTGCGATCGCCTGCATCATGCCGTATTCGATCCCGTTATGGACCATTTTCAAATAATGCCCGCTGCCGGGTCTGCCTGTATACAGATAGCCATCGGGCGCAGCCGTTTTCCGGAATACTTCCTCGACCGTATCGAACGCTTCCTTATCGCCTCCGATCATGTAGTTTGCGCCATGAAGCGCGCCATTCATTCCGCCTGATGTTCCGGCGTCCAGGAAATAGATTCCTTTCTTCTTGAGCGTGTCGTAATGCCGCAGAGAATCTTTGTAAAATGAATTGCCTCCGTCAATGACGATATCGCCTTTCTTTAACAGGCTGGCAAGTTTTTCGATCATTTCGTCTGTGATCTTTCCTGCCGGAAGCATGGACCAGACTATATTGCGCTCGTTCTCATCAAACAGATCTTCCACGTTTGCGACCGTTTCGATCCCTTCCTTTTCGGCTTCCTGGCGCGACGGCTCGCTGATATCGTACCCTGTGACTTCGATTCCGTTCTGTTTCATATTGCGTGCGATATTCAGTCCCATTTTTCCCAGACCGATCATGCATATTTTCATTGTATTCTCCCTCCTCCGTTGATTCAGTGGTACCGCTTACAATGCCTATTATAAAAATTATTTTTAATATATCTACCGATATGACTAAAAATATTTTTTAATCATTTTTAGTGAGAAAGCCCTATTTTCGTGCTAAAATTCAAATATGAAAAATAATTTTTATATTTCTGTATGAATTTCCTGAAAAATATAAAAATATAATTCATAACACTTAAAAAGAGATTTATTGTGGAAAGGAAGTGAAAACAATGAATAAGGAACTACTGGGCAGGCTCGAATCGCTCTATGAGGAAATGTCTCCGACAGAGAAAAAAATTGCCGACTATTTAAAAGAAGCGGACGCGAACACCTGCTATCTCAGCATTCAGGAGCTGGCTGCCCAGATCGATGTATCTCCTTCCGCTATTTCACGATTCACCAAGCGGACAGGCTTTAATAATTATCAGGAAATGAGGCTCATGCTGGCCGAAAGCCAGGCTGAATCAGAAGAGGAAGTGTTCTTTCCCGAGATCGACGAGCACGACACGATCATGAACATTGCCAAAGCAACTTTTCATAACGGGATCAGTTCGCTTTCCTCGACCCTTGCCATGCTGAACGAGGATTCGCTGACCAAAGCCCTAAGGATCCTGACAAACGCAAAAAGATGCGGGGTCTTCGGGCTCGGTGCTTCCAAGGTCATGGGCGAAGCAGCCTGTCAGCGTTTTCTGCGCACTTCGCTCGACACGCGTTTTTTCAGTGATTATCATATGCAGCTCATGCTGGCCGGGACCCTGACCGAAAAAGACTGCGCTTTGATCATTTCCCACACCGGACGAAACAAGGACATTCTTCGGGTAGCGGATATCCTGCAGCACAATCACGTTCCTACGATCGTGATCACGAGCAGCGCGTCGGCTCCGCTCACACGCAAATGCGACGTTTTTCTTTTCTGCGTGAGCGAGGAGACAAAATACCGGCCGGAAGCGATTTCCAGCAGTATTTCCCATTTGATGCTCATTGATACATTGTTTACGTTGTATGCGATCAAAAGCGATTCGGATCCGGATTATTTCACCCGGATCCGCCGGATCGTCAATTCGACCCGCCAGTAGCTTCAGGTTCTTTCCTGAAGCTTTCTTTTTTTCAGCAAACTTTAAGTTTGATCCGATAAGCTTTGTGCATGGAAACGATATTCAAACGCTACGAAAAAAAGTATATCTTAGCAAAGCAGATGTATGATCAGCTGATGAGCATGCTGAAAGAGCATATTGTCTTCGATGCGTTCGGACAGTACACAGTGCGCAATATATACTGGGATACAGACGACTACGCCATGATCCGCCAGTCCCTTTCCGGACCGGCTTTCAAGGAAAAGCTGCGCGAGCGCAAATACGAAAACTATCCGTACTCATTTATGGAGCTGAAGATCAAATTCGATCATGTCGTCTATAAACGCCGTATTGTAAGCAGTCAGAAAGAGGGGCAGATCAAAGCAGAAATCGATCATTTGATCAAAAACCGGAAGCTTGAGCCAAAAGTGGCGATCGTGTACGATCGGGAAGCGTATGTATACGCTGCAGACAAAACGGTCCGAATCACTTTCGATCATCGTATCCGTTTCCAGACCGATCATCTCGATTTTCTGCCTCACGAAAAGGAAAAGCTTCTGTTTGAAGATAAGAAGATCGTTATGGAAATCAAGGTCGAAGATGCCATGCCGTACTGGCTCAGCCGGCTGCTGAGCTCTCTGGAAATCTTTCCCTGCTCATGCTCCAAATACGGCATGATCTATACGAACTATCTGCAAAAGGAGGTCTTATGTTCTCAAGCATCATCACGAATCCAATCACTGTCACACAGTTCTGCATCTGCCTAGGATCAGCACTTTTTTGCGGTCTGCTCACTGCCAGGGCCTACATGATCAGAAATGTGTACTCGAAAAGCTTTATTTGCTCTCTTGTTCTCATTCCGGCCATCATTGCCACCATCATTATCATGGTGAATGGCAACCTTGGTACGGGTGTAGCCATCATGGGCGCCTTTTCTCTTGTCCGGTTCCGAAGCACCCCGGGAACAAGCAAAGAAATGGCAACGATCTTTTCTGTCATGGCTTCCGGACTGGCAGCGGGTATGGGACAGATCGGCTTTGCGCTGCTCTTTACGATACTGATCGCTATTTTATCCACCATCCTTCATCTCTCGAATTTCGGATCGATGAACGAGCGGATCAAGACGCTGAAGATCACGATGCCTGAAACGATCGATGATCCAAAGCTTTTTGACGAAATTCTTAAAAAATACGCCAGCCGGTTTGCGATCGAAAAGATCAAAACAACGAATATGGGTTCGCTGTTCGAGGCGGAATACTTTCTGGAACTGAAAGGACAGACCAATCCGAAGGAAATGATCGACGAGCTTCGCGTATACAACCGCAATCTGCCCATTTTGCTGAGCATCGGAACAGAACGGGAGGAATTCTTATAAACTTCATAAAACCATGGACTGCTGTGCTTTCGATCCTGCTTGTGACAGGATGTTCGGCTAAAACGCAGAGCAGCGATAATACACAAAGCAAAAATGAATCAGCCGCACAGGAACAGACGTCAAACACGACCAGTCCGGAGGACACGAACACGAGGACCTTATCCGGAACGTATACGGATCCTCTTGTCATCGATACGAGCGGCCAGGTCATTCTTACACTGAGCAATGCCGATCTGGAATCCATTGACATCCGCAATGCCGACCAGGCAACGATCATCCTGGAAGGAACGAACACGATCAGCGAAACTTCGATCGGAGCAGTAAATGAGGAAGACGCCAACGCGGCCATTTATGCGGACTGCCCGATCACTTTCCAAGGAGAAGGTTCGCTTTCTGTCCATGCGCAAAGCAACCACGCGATCTATTCCAAAGATACGATCGAAATTGATTCCGGCACCTACGAAATCCAATGCGCCAACGACGGGATCAAAGGAAAAGACGGAGTGACGGTGAACGCCGGAAAGATCCACATCGATTCCGGCGATCACGGAATTGCTTCCACGAAAAACAAAGACAAGGAATACGGATCGGTCCGGATCAATGGCGGAACGATTTCGATCGATGCCCAGGGCGACGGGATCCATTGTACGGGAAATGTTCAAGTAAATGGCGAAGAACTGACAATTTCCTCGCAGCAGGAAGGAATCGAAGGACAGACACTCACGCTGACTGGCGGTCTGAACACGATCACCGCTGCCGATGACGGGCTCAACGCGAGCGATCCGGACAGTACTACGGACGAAGGAATGGATCCTTTTGCAAGCACCTCGTCGAACTGCGCCATCGTTATTTCAGGTGGACAAAATACCATCACTGCTGCTGGAGACGGGATCGATTCCAATGGCAGCCTGACCGTTTCGGGTGGAACCACGTTTGTATCCGGTCCGGAAAACGGCGGCAATTTCGCTCTCGATTACGATACGGACGGTGTTTTTGAAGGGGGCATGCTTCTTGCGTGCGGGATGAGCGGCATGGTACAGACTCTGACCAGTTCCTCTCCGAGCATCGCGATTGCTACAGACCGGAGCAAAGATACGAACATTACGCTGGAACAGAATGGCAGATCGGTGCTTTCCTTTAAGGCGTCTCATGCGTTCGATACGCTCCTTGTGTATGATTCAGGTTTTCAGACAGGTGATGAAGTCTGCATTCTTGATGAAACGATCACGTTAAGCGACGGACAGAACACGATCGGAAACGTTCAAAGCATGAACAGCGGGTTGCCCGGACAGCCAATGGGTGGCGGTCCGCAGAACGGCAGACGGCCAGGCCGCTGACCAAAAAAAAGCTGCTTCCACGCGGAAACAGCTTCTTTTCGTTGTTGTTTATTATTCGCTGATCTCTTCTACAACTTCCTTGTTCATTTCATCAAGTTTTGACTTCACTTCAGCAACCTTTTTCTTTGAAAGAGGATACCAGAAGATCAGGATCAGGGCAATGATCGCATAGCCGATAGCAGGAATTCCTGTCGTTACGGCGTAAATTCCATTTGTGACCGCTTCGCTCTGAACGATCGTCTGTGCACCCGTGCTTACCTGGTAGCCGATTGCTGTCAGGACAAATCCGCCAAGACCTCCGGCCAGCGCCTGTCCGATCTTGCGCGAGAACGAGTATACGCCATAGATCGTTCCGCCGTCGCATGAACCGGTTTCTACGGTCTGGTAGTCGATGATGTCCGAAATGAACGCCCAGATCATCAGGTTAAACAGTCCGGATCCAAGGTTGGCGAATACGAGGAACGCGCAGTATACCCATGCGTTCGTGATCTTTGCGAAGAACAGGATCGCGTAAATGGCAGCTGAGAACAGCAGTCCGGCAGCCGAAGCTTCCTTCTTGCCGAATTTCACGGTGATCCAGCCCGAGAACGGGGCAAGGATCAGGGTGCAGCCTGTACCAAGCAGTCCGGCAACCGACATCGCGCCGATATTTTTAAAGTAATCCATGTACAGATACATGTTCATGGACTGGGTCATGAGCATGGCAAGCAGCAGTACGATCGCTGCCACGATGATCGATACAAGAGCGCGGTTTGTTACGAGCGCTTTGACGAGCTCTTTTGCAGTCAGCTGTTTCTGGTTCGTATTATCCACGACGATCCGTTCTACCGACCACTTGTAGCAGATCGTGTAGCAGATGAGCGCCAGTACCGCAAAGATGCACGCCACCATGAATACGCGGTTTCCCTGAAGAACCTGGTTTCCAGCCGCATCGGTCGTGTAGATGAACAGCGGCGTAACGGATCCGACGATCATTCCTGCCAGAGCGGCTCCGATCGAGCGGAACGTGGAAAGCATCGTGCGCTCTGCCGGCTTGTCGGTGATCGCCGATGCCATGGAACCGTAAGGGATGTTGATTCCTGTGTAGCAGAAGCTTCCCCACAAAATGTAAGTGACGAAAATATAAATGACACGAACGGCGTACGGCAGGTTGGCCACCCATGGCACGAACATGAGCACGCCCGAAGCGATGACCGGAAGCGTCATACGTTTGATCCAAGGGCGGTAGCGTCCTTCTTTTGTCGGTTTGCTGTTGTCGACAAGACGTCCCATCCCGATATCTGTGAATGCGTCAACGCAGCGGCTCACGAGGAACAGCGTACCAACCAGCGCGCCTGGAATACCTAAAACATTTGTATAGAACACCATCAGGAAGCTGCTTGCCATGATGAAGAAGAAGTCGTTTCCGAAATCTCCGCACATGTAGGCAATCTTGTCCTTTAAACCAAACGGTCTGTGTTCAGCGATCTGTTCTTCCTGACGAAGAACGCTTTTCTCTTCTGATACTTTGATCATTTGTATATTCTCCTTTTATGACGACACATTTTCTTTCATTTCTCTGAAAGCCCTGTCATCAAATAACAAACATACAATATCATTTGTGAATATTTTAACATATTCCAAATCTTGTTTTTTAATTTGCATTTCTTGCTTATTTTAGAAGTTATAAAATAAAAGACAGTCCGAAAATAAAAGACAGTCCGCTGCAGACTGTCTTTCTCTATTTTACTTTCTTTTGTACTTTCTCAAAAAAGGATCTTACAGTTCACTCGCGATTATTCCGCTTCGCTATTCATCGCTTCGATCTTCGATGTGATTTCTGCCAGTTTTTTCTTGGAAATCGGGTACCAGAAGATCAGGATCAGGGCAATGCAGAAGTTTCCGATCGCAGGTGCTGCCGTTGTTACGGTATAGATCGCGTTTGTAACTTCAGCCGTCTGAACGATTGCCTGTCCGCCCGTACTGATCTGATATCCGATCGCTGTCAGCATGAAACCGCCGACACCGCCAGCCAGGGCCTGACCGATCTTGCGGGAGAATGAATATACACCGTAGATCGTTCCGCCGTCGCATGAACCGGTCTTTACTGTCTGGTAGTCGATGACATCCGAGATAAATGCCCACAGCATCAGGGTGAACAGTGCCGAACCGATATTGGCAATGATGAGCAGACCGCAGTATACCCATGCGTTCTGGATGCGTGCGAAGAGCAGGATCGAGAACATCACAGACGAGAAGAGCAGTCCGGCTGCGGACGCTTCCTTCTTACCGAATCTGGCAGCGATCTTTCCAGCAAACGGCGCAAGAACAAGTGTTACGACTGTCTGGCTCATACCTGCCACAGACATCGCGCCGATATTCTTGAAGTAATCCATGTACAGATACATGTTCATCGACTGCATGAGCAGCATGGAAAGCAGAGATACGATCGCCGCTGCGACCATGGAAGTCAGGGCGCGGTTCGTGATCAAAGCAGTCACGAGCTCTTTTGCTGTCAGCGGCTTCTGGTTCGAATTGTCGATAACGATACGCTCAACCGACCACTTGTAGCAGATCGTGTAGCAGATGAGCGCAAATACCGCGAACAGGCAGGCAACCATGAATACACGATTTCCCTGAAGGATCTGATTTCCGGCCGCATCGGTCGTGTAGATGAAGAGCGGAGTCAAAGATCCAACGAACAGTCCGGCCAGTGTTGCACCGATCGAACGGGCTGTCGACAAAGCGGCACGCTCTGCCGGCTTATCCGTAATGGCAGATGCCATCGAACCGTAAGGAATATTGATTCCTGTGTAGCAGAAGCTTCCCCACAAAATGTAAGTGACGAAAATATAAACGACACGTACGGCGTATGGCAGGTTGGCTACCCACGGCACGAACATCATGACGCCGGCAGCGACAACTGGAAGCATCATGCGTTTGATCCAAGGACGGTAGCGTCCTTCTTTTGTCGGTTTGCAGCTGTCGACAAGACGTCCCATACCAATGTCGGTGAAGGCGTCTACGCAACGGCTCACGAGGAACAGCGTACCAACCAGCGCACCCGGAATTCCGAGGACATTCGTATAGAATACCATCAAAAAGCTGCTCGCCATGATGAAGAAGAAGTCGTTTCCGAAGTCTCCGCACATGTAGGCGATCTTGTCTTTCAGACCAAACGGTCTGTGTTCGACTGCTTCGTGCTCATGAGCAAATGCAGTCTTCTTTTCTGAAACATTAATCATGATATATCTCCTATTCTATGTTCCGGCTTCGGGTTAATGCTTTCACAAAAGTACCAGCCAATGATGACTCTTGTGAAAGCGCTAACTCCGCAAGCACATGCTTAAGGATATATTAAATATTCTTCTGTGAACACTGTAAATCTTGTTTTCCCTATTGCAAATCTTGCGGCAAGAATCGTAACCTTTTATGTAAAATCTGCAATGTAAGCGTTTGAAAACAGCTTTTTTCTTAATAATTAATATTTCATAAAACAATTTATGCAATATACAAACTTTGTGTGAAATTTCACATACATTGCTTTCCCGCTTATTTTTGCCTGTTTCAGCTGCCGTATCTTTCTTGCGCTTTATTTTGTATAAAAGAAAGAAAAAGATCCGGTCAAGGATTGCTCCCGGACCGGATCGATGGATGAATGATTATTGATCTTTCTTTACTTTCTTGTTTTGTCTATTGTTCTGGAGCGTATACAAATCGTTGTTATTTCTTATTCCGCGTTCATCGCTTCGATCTTTACCCGGATCTCAGCCAGCTTTTTCTTCGAAAGCGGATACCAGAAGATCAGGATCATAGCGATCAGGAAGAGCCCGATCATCGGCACACCAGTCGTTACCGAGTAGATGGCATTCGTTACGGCTTCGCTCTGTACGATGGCCTGTCCGCCAGTGCTTACCTGGTAGCCGATCGCTGTCAGGGCGAAACCGCCAAGTCCGCCTGCAAGAGCCTGACCGATCTTGCGGGAGAACGAGTATACACCGTATACTGTACCGCCGTCGCATGAACCGGTTTTTACTGTCTGGTAGTCAATGATGTCGGATACAAATGCCCAGAGCATCATGTTGAAGATCCCTGAACCGAGGTTGGCCAGAAGGAGCGTACCGCAGTATACCCAAGGGTTCTTGATGCGTGCGAAGAACAGGAATGCGTACACGGCCGATGCCCAGATCAGACCGGCAGCCGAAGCTTCCTTCTTTCCGAATCTGGCAGCGATCTTTCCTGCAAACGGTGCGATGAGCAGCGTGCATCCTGTTCCCATCATGCCCGCTACAGACATGGCTCCTACGTTCTTGAAGTAGTCCACATACAGATACATGTTCATCGACTGCGAAAGCATCATCGAAAGCAGGGCCAGGATGGCTGCGGCAATGATCGAAACGAGGGCACGGTTGGTAGCCAGCGCTTTGATCAGCTCTTTTGCGCCAAGCTGTTTCTGGTTCGAATTGTCGACAACGATACGTTCAACCGACCATTTGTAGCAGATCGTGTAGCAGATGATAGCGCATACGGCGAAAATGCATGCCACCATGAATACGCGGTTTCCCTGAAGGACCTGGTTTCCGGCAGCGTCTGTCGTATAAACGAACAGCGGAGTCAGCGAACCAACGATCATACCGGCCATAGCCGCGCCGATGGAACGGGCAGTCGACAATGCGGCACGTTCCCCTGGCTTGTCAGTGATCGCAGAAGCCATGGAACCGTAAGGAATGTTGATTCCTGTGTAGCAGAAGCTTCCCCAGAGGATATAGGATACGAAGATGTATGCCACACGTACGCCGTAAGGCAGATGTGCAGCCCATGGGATGAACATGAATACGCCAGCGGCAACCACAGGGATCATCATCCGTTTGATCCAAGGACGGTAGCGTCCTTCTTTTGTCGGGGTGCTGCGGTCAACAAGACGCCCCATTCCGATGTCGGTGAAAGCGTCGATGCATCGGCTCACGAGGAACAGCGTACCTACAAGAGCTCCGGGAATTCCAAGCACTTTCGTGTAGAACACCATCAGGAAGCTGGATGCGAAGATAAAGAAGAAGTCGTTACCAAAGTCGCCGCAAAGGTAAGCGATCTTGTCTTTCAGGCCAAATGGTCTGTGTTCGACCGCCTGATGCTCATGGGCAAGGGCAGCCTTCTTTTCTGAAACATTAATCATAATAAATCTCCTATTCTAAATGGTGCTGTCGGGTTAAGGCTTTCCTAAGCATACCAGCCTGTGATGACGTTTAGGAAAGCGCTAACACCTGAGCACGTACTTAAGAATATCTTAAATAATGCAAGCTGAACACTGTGAATCTTGCTTTTTACATTGCAAATCTTGCGACAAGAAACGTAATGTTTTCTATTATATTTGCAATGTAAGCGTTTCAAATGCATCTTTTTTCATGATGATTAAGCTGTAATTAAACAATTTATGCAATGTATAAACACTATGTGATATTTCACATAATGTGATCAGGCCTGAGCCCGAGCGGAAAGTATCATGCAAGCATTTTGTTCGAGTACGAAAATCAAGTACCGGAAAGAAAGCCACACACTTTCCTCGGACTCGACTTCTCGATGAACGGGCTGTACAAAGACAGCGAAGGAAACGAAGCAGACTATCCTCGCTATTACAGAAAATGGGAAAAGAAACTGGAACGGGAACAGCGAAAGCTGTCGCACATGCAGAAAGGCTCCAGAAACTGGGAGAAACAGCGGATCAAGGTCGCAAGGCTGTATGAAAAGGTTGCCAATCAAAGAAAGGATTTTCTGCATAAGCGATCAAGAGAGATCGTCAATGCGTATGACTGCGTCTGCATAGAAGACCTGGATATGAAAGCGATGGCAAGGTCGCTGCATTTTGGCAAATCGGTCCATGACAACGGATGGGGCATGTTCACTACTTTCCTGAAGTACAAATTAGAAGATCAAGGAAAACAGCTGATCCGGATCGACAAATGGTTTCCTTCGAGCCAGACCTGCTCAGTATGCGGATATAAGAACCCGGAAACAAAAGATCTCGGCATGCGGGAATGGGA
>ERZ778513.878-NODE-878-length-21418-cov-7.608576_pt1 | contig 21418 bp, 17 predicted proteins | sample MGYA00510345_ERZ778513 | MGnify/ENA primary metagenome ERZ778513 (study PRJEB29527, sample SAMN07138966) | mouse gut metagenome | material: feces | host: mouse | place: China:Nanjing | collected 2016-01-25 ... | reverse complement strand
GGAGCAGATGTAAGAGTTGGAAGTTGCAAATATTTGCTTAATCAGCAGACACTAAGTAAAATATACGATTTATATAAAATTAGAGTATAGTTAGTAATTACAAGTAATTGTATTTTGAAAATGGTTGGTCATTTAGGTAAAGAAATTTTAAAATCTTCTAACAGACTTATGAGGAAAAGTGTATGGATAATTATATATTAAATGTTGTGATGGTTTTGGTAACAATGTGGATTGTTCGTAAATTTTGGAATTTATTTTATGAAAAAAGAAAAATTTCTTTTTGGTCTATTGGGGCATGGGTAATATTTTTTTATTTCAGATGTTTTTTCATGAGAGACAGGGAGATGCTAATCTGTGGATGACATTTTGCAGTGTTGGGTTATTTTTGTTAATTGCAGTCTCAGGATATCATTGCTGTGGAAAACAAAAGTATTTTCTGTGGGCAGTTTTGGTAATAATATGGGCATTAATAGAATTTTTGGTATTTCTTATTTTAGCTGTTATTCCCCAACCGGTAAAAAAGCTGGATATTATGGGAGAAGCCATTTCTAAGATATTGATGATAATATTTGTTTATGCTGCATCATCATATTTGAGCAGACAAAATAGAGTGTTTGTGCCTAACAAATTTTTCATATATTCATTAATTTTTCCTATTGGGAGTATTTACATATCATTTTATGCATATTATACGATAAACTATGTCTATTCCTCAATCGTATCAATAAGCATTCTTCTTGTATTCAATACTATAATTTTTGAATTTTTTATTAAAATGAATGTGTTGTTTAGGAATGAATGTGATAACGCTGTATATACACAACAAATGGAACTTATATCTGGAAGTACTGTAGAACAAAAAAGGGTCATGGAAGAGTTTTATAAGGAAAAACATGATTTAACAAATGCGCTTGTTTCTTTAAGAGGGTGTATTGAGGAGGGAGATCTGAATGTTGTTATGAATAATCTGGACATGATTATCCATAACTATGAAAATGAAGAAAAAATATCTACCAGTGGTAATAGTACAGTAGATGCTATTATTAACTTTAAGTATGCAATTGCAAGTGAACTTGAGATAGAATTTCGATTGAATATTTTTATACCAAACGACCTTCCTATAGATACTTGTGATATAGGAGTAGTACTTGGTAATGCAATTGATAATGCAATCGAAGCTGTAAAAGAATGTAGAAGTAGAAAGAGAGTAATTGAGATTTCAATGGGAATTAAAAAGGAAGCATGTGTTATTGTGATAAAGAATCCTTATGAAAATAAAGTGCAAAAAGACAATACTGGGATGTTAATATCTACAAAAAAGGAAAAACATAAGCATGGTTATGGCATTAAATCGATAATGAAAATTGCTGATAAGTATCAGGGAGAAGCACTTGTAGAGGAAAAAGATGATATTTTTTCTTTGATAATCGTTTTAAATTTCGGGGAATTTTGACAGTAAGTTACGGAATTTTGACAATGCTCAAAAAAATTAATTTATAAATAGTATATTGGAATAAAAATAGAAAGGAGATATGTAGGATGAAAAAAGAAGAGAAAAAAATGGTTGCAAGAGTACTAACTATGTTTGCTAATAATGCACTATCTGTAGCTGCAAATAGCAGATGTGTAACCGTATATCATCAGCCTAAACAACCAAATGAAGTAAAGAAATTCCGTAGGTTCTAATCATGAATAAGGTAGCAGGACTTTTAGCAAGTTATATTATTGAAAAGGGTGTGGTAAAGGAAGAATATAGGGAAGTGTACGAATATGGGTTTACAATACTCTTGGAAATGGTTTCCTTTGTAGTATTCAGTGTGGCTGTTTCTTTGTATCTGCATATGGTCCTGGAAGGAATTCTGTTTTTTGTAATATTTATACTATTAAGATCGTATGCAGGAGGACTTCATTTGAATAATTTTTATGCTTGTTTTGTTTTGTCATGTCTGACACTATGGGGTATATTGCTGATGACTCAGAATGTTTATATTCCCATAACAGTTATAGTTATTGCATTTTTAATATTGGAGGTATGTGTATATGCATTGTATCCTGTAGAAAGTACCAACAGGGAAGTAGATAGCGTGGAAGATAGATATTTCAAAAAAAGATTGGAAACATATCTGGCTATACATCTGGTACTTGTTCTGGTATGTGCTGGGTTAAAATATGATAGATGTTTAGTTCTTATAGTTGCTACGTATGTTATGATTGTAATAACTATGGTAATTGGCAAATGCAATTTCAAAAAGCAAAAATAGGAGATTGGATGTTTATACCAGTCTCCTATTTTAATAGAATTATTTTATTGATAATACACGGTAAACGCATGATTTAATATCTATGCAGTAGAGATAAAATATGCTATATTGTATTTAATAACTGACGATTTCCTCACAATCGTGTACAATGATTTCTATAACTTTTTGAAAGAAAATCATGATTATGGCAGAAATGGAACATATTCTGATCGGATGTATGTAGGAGGTTCCGAATCCGAGATCCCCATACAACCAAAGACATAAGTTTCTTGATATTATCATAATTGCTGTTACTGCAATCCTCTGCGGAATGGATACTTGGAATGAGATTGAGGACTGGGCATGTTCCCGGAAAGAATGGCTGGAGACATTTTGGGAGCTGCCCGGCGGGCTCCCTTCCCATGATACTATATTCCAAATGATTGATCCGGTTCGGTTCCATGATTGATAATATCTTCAATTAGGCTTTTGGGGTTATCCCCAAAAGCCTAATTGAAGTTAGAGAAATTAACAAAATAATTTAATGCAAATGAGAAAAGTAAAAAATAAACTATTCGCAAAATACTGATTTAACGAATTTGATAACCCTACATTTGTGTATTCTTATTGTTTTTGGAAGAAAAGTAGTGTATATTAAGAGTGGGTAGCGGACATGAACCGGAGGAGGATATACATGAAAGTAAAACATGGTCTTGGTTATCAGAACTATGAAGATATGATGGCGAACCATATCTTTTACATTGATAAGACAAATTTTATCAGGGAATGGTGGGAATATGCCGACAAGGTTACGCTGATTACACGTCCTCGCCGGTTTGGGAAAACACTCAATCTCAGTACAATAGAATGTTTTTTGTCCAATAAATATGAAGGAAGAAGTGACTTGTTTGAGGGACGTCTTGTCTGGGAAGACGAAAATTTAAGGAAACTGCAGGGGACATATCCAGTCATATCCCTGAGTTTCGCAGGCGTGAAATCCGGATATGACGAAAGTGAAGTAGATGGGAATGTCCTCGATAATGTAGGGGCAATGAAGACAGCTGTAAAACAGATTTTATCGGATGTATACGCAAAATTCAGGGATATTATGAAATCAGAGTTGTTTGATGAGAATGACAGGGCATATTTTTCATCTGTCAATGATCATATGACAGACAAGACGGCCCAGGTAGCGATTCGCCGTCTATGCGGCTATCTTAAAAGAGTTTATGGCAAAAATGTAATTGTCCTTCTCGATGAGTACGACACCCCGATGCAGGAAGCCTGGGTTTACGGCTACTGGAATCATGCGGTGGCTTTTTTCAGGAGCTTTTTTGTGACTACATTCAAGGATAATGACAGTATAGAGCGCGGACTGATTACAGGAATTACAAGGATTTCAAAAGAGTCTATTTTTTCAGAGCTGAACCATCTGGAAGTGGTAACAACCCTTTCGGACAAGTATTCCACTTCTTTTGGATTCACGGAGAAAGAAGTTTTTCAGGTGCTCGATGAGTTAAACCTCAGCGAACATAAGGCGGGTGTCAGGAAGTGGTATGATGGCTTCATATTTGGAGATTGTGCAGATATCTATAATCCGTGGTCAATTATAGAGTTTATCAGTAAAAAAGGCGAATATGCACCCTACTGGGCAAATACAAGTTCCAACAGTCTGGTAAGCACACTGATACAGACTGGCGATGCCGATGCAAAGAAAACTGTTGAGGATCTGATGAAGGGAAAAAGTTTTACAGCACCGATTGACGAACAGATTGTATTTAATCAGCTAGAAGGCAATACAAATGCCATATGGAGTCTTCTCCTGGCATCGGGATACCTGAAAGTGACTGGCAGGGAACCTCTCCACGCAGAGGGAAAGGGAAAACCACGCTGCACATTAGCCCTGACAAATATGGAGGTGGCACTAATATTTGAGGATATGGTCAGGGGCTGGTTTGAAATGGATGTGGAGAGTAGTGCATACAATGAATTCGTCAGGGCAATGCTGCTTGATGATGTAGATTACATGAATGAATTCATGAACAGTATTGCATTAAACAGCTTTTCGAGTTTTGATACGGCTAAAAACGCATCAGGTAATGATCATCCGGAACGGTTTTACCATGGTTTTGTCCTGGGGCTGATGGTAGGGCTGCAAGATCAGTTTGAGATTACATCAAATCGTGAAAGTGGATTTGGGCGTTATGACATTGTCTTGAAACCATATGACAAGGAAAAAAACAATGCATATATAATAGAATTTAAGGTTTTTAAGGCTTCAAAAGAAAAGACACTGGAAGATACAGTTGCCAACGCCTTAATGCAGATCGAGGAAAAACAGTACGAAACATCCCTGATTGCAAATGGTTTTGCTCCAGGGCAGATTAGGAAGTACGGTTTTGCATTCCAGGGGAAAACGTGTCTGATTGGAAAATGATATGTTAAAATGTGAGGAAATTATTTAATTTTTAACCATGATTAATTTAATAAGAGATGCCTGCAGCAATTGCTGCAGGTGTTTTTTGATAATATAGAAAATATTTTGTTTCAATACGGTTACGAAACAAAAGGCTACAATTGCCATACCATGCCAGGTGATACAGGATGGTTGACAAATTGTAGATAATTGATAAGAAAGATATTGGCCAATTCTGTCCCTTGTTCATATAGGCAAAAAATGATAAAATATAACAAAATATTCCTATACAAAATAACAATGGGAAAAGGAATGATAATCAGGAGTTATCTGTTAAATAAGAATATGCAATATTAATAACTGTCGAGTAGGTATGATCTTTATAGTGCATAGCCACTCGACAGTTATTAATATGAAACAAAACCATTTGAGCAACAAAAAACGCAGAATATTTTCATATAATAGGATTTTCTTTAAAAAGTGTTAATTGCTACTGATTTCGTCTCTATGTATAGGTAGAAGTTGATGGTGCGTTAAAATGAAGACGATTTTATGCAAACAACTATTTATTGCAAAACGACCAACAATGGAGTGCATTCGTTTTATTTGCTTGTTGGAAATGAGAAGTTTTTCCTTTCTAGTCTGGTATATAGGAAAGGTGTTGAGAATTACTACGGGAAGGGTGTACGCATTGACGAGTCGATGAAGTATTCAAGAGCACATAACGACTTTGCTATTACCAAAACAACGGACAAGATTCCAATGTATGTAAAGTATGTTGAGAAAGAATACAATATTGAGATTTTTGAAAGAACAAAAAGAAGATGTGCTCAAAACAATAGGATACGATGTGCGTAGGAGGATCAAGAGGTGAAGAAGATAATAATCTGCAGTATTCCAATGAGAGAAAATGTGGCTAAAACTGTGTACTCAAGCGATGATAAGTCGCTGCCAGTATCAAAGAAACCGTATAGATATCCTATTAATTCTTTTCTCTCACAAACAGCGGATGAAGAAGATAAGTTAAAAATCATTCTTCTGATCAAAAAGGATGGAAACTCATTCTATGAAAAGAACACAGAGGACTACAAACAGGAAATAGAAGACATTTGTGAAATAACAGGTGCCAAAGCAGAGTTTGTTCCTATTGATACTGCTTTTTCACAGGAAAAGGAAAACCATGAGCAGTTGATGGGAAGGCTCATTGATGAAATAGAGATTGGTGCTCATGTTTTGGTGGACATTACATACGGTTCTAAGGATCTTCCTATTGTTACATTCTCTGCATTGAATTTTGCCGAAAAGTTTTTGAAGTGCGAAATAGACAATATCGTCTATGGACAGGCTGCATTTAAAGATGATAAAGTTGTAGATTCGGTTATTTGTGATATGATTCCTCTCTACTGCCTAAGTTCTGTAACAAACACGATTAAATGTGATGATCCGCGGGAGGCAAGGCAGATGCTGAAATTGCTCCTTTCGTTATACTAGGAGGGGTGACGCTGTGAGTTATGACAGGGATAAGTATGAGAAGTTGATCAATTCTTCGCTGCTCTTCTCTTTGGACAGTGAGAAGGAGCACATTGCATATAGGCGTGAAGCCTTGAAAATGGTGGAGTATCTATATTGCTATCTGATGGCAATCAATAGTCGCAAATACGAGCCATACGGGGTAGAGATAGTAGATACTGCAAAACGCTGTATTAGGAACTATGATCCTGAGACGGGATGTTTCTTAAGCTATTTTACAGCTGCCTGGAAAAAAGCTTATAGGCATCTGATTGGTAAAGAATTAGTAAAAGAAACATTTAAGGGTATTCACTTTACAGAGGAGGAAGGAAGAAACTTCAGAAAATACATGAAACTGGCGCAAACTATGGAGATAAATACCGAATCCTCTGAGTTTGATGAAAGAGTCGCTGAAGCGATGGGCATAACGCCTAGTGAGGCAGATAATCTTCGGAACATGGTTAATTGTAAGCCTGCTTCCGGCAGCTATGTAAATAATGAAGGCGAAGAATACAGCCTCATAGATCAGTTGGACTGTGAAAACTATGCAGATACAGGAATTTTACAATTTGAAACGGCAAAAGAGTTTCTGAATCTTATTGAGCTTACATACAATCAGCTTCAGGAACGGCAGAAACCAATGTTTGCTATGCTTATCACTTCGAAGATTGCCTTTCTGGCGAGTGAAGATGAGAGACTTATGGAGTTTATCCGGCAAAAAGCTTTTTTTGATGAAGGCATATTTGAGGAGTCATTGCAGCGTGGTGAACAGATACAGGCGAAAGAAATAGCGGAACGGTTCAGAGTCATGGAAGCCAGTGTGAGTCGAACATGGAAAATGTTTAAAGAAAAAATCTATTTCAAAAAGAATAAAATGGAGCTAGTATAGTCAGTATATCAGAGAAAGAATATTGGGGGGCGTTATGGGATTAAGAGATGTCGTAATCAAAGAAGCTAGGCCGTTGCCAGTATTACTGCTAGTAGACAATAGCGGTAGCATGGCTAATGAGAAAATCAATACTGTCAATCTTGCAATTAAGGAGATGATTGCTGAATTTTCTTCAATTAAAAATGCGAAAGGGAAGATCAGCATCGGTGTCATTACTTTCGGGAATACTGTGGAGGTTGTTCAGACAATCGATAAAATTGAAAACGTCATGATTCCGGAATTTCAAGCTGCGGGAAAAACTTGGATGGGGCAGGCAATTGATAAGGCAATCGACATGCTGGAGGATAAAAACCAAGTACCGGAAAGAGCATATACGCCAACGATAATCCTATTGAGTGATGGATTACCGTCTGATTGCCCCGGAAAGATGAATCCAACAAATTACGACTTCTCTCAATGGGAACCGCTACAGAGATTGCATTCAAGTGAAAGGCTGAAAAAGTGTCCCAAATTGGCACTTGGTATTGGGGAAGGCACAAATTATAGAATGCTGAATGCCTTTATAAATAATCCTGAAGTTCCGGTTATCAAAGCAAATGAATTAATAACCATAACAAAATTTTTTCAATGGATTACATATTCAGTTAGTAAAAGGTCAGTTAGTAACAATCCAAATGAGCCGGTACTTGAAGATCCAATGGAAATGTTTGGCGAAGATGAAGTGGCATACCTTATTGGATTGTCGCAATAAGATATGAGAATTGTCTTATGATACAGGATAAAAAGGACATAAAAATTGGTCCGCATAGAATTTATATTGGAGGTTTATCGGAAAAAGGTATAGACAAACAGAAGAATCAGGATGCGTTTCGGATAGGAGTAGATGAGAATCATAAATTGGCATATATCATAGTTGCTGATGGCCTTGGATCATGTAAGCATTCTGATCAAGGATCCAGTCGTATTGCAGAGATAGTTGAGGGCTGGGTAATAAACAAACTTCCAAGCTATGCACACTTGTCTGATAATGTGGCCAATATATTGGCAAAAAGAATGGTTGAAGAATGGAATTTGTCTTATGAGGTGGATGCTATCTATGACTATGATACAACTGTTCATCTTGCAGTGTTTTACAAGGGAAGTATACTTGTCGGAGGTATTGGCGATGGGATGATATTAGTCGATTATGATGATCTTGTATGTAAGGATTACATAGATGATGGAAACTTATTTAGTAATGTTACAAACTCAATGTGCTCATTAAATGTAAACGAATTGTTGGGATTTGAGATTATTTCGATTGATTCTTACAAAGAGTATGTATCGATTATTATTTCGACTGATGGAATTGCAGATGATCTGATTCCTGAAAAAAAACTTACTTTGCCTGGATACTTTAGGGAGACTATTGATAAAAATGGGTTGGACAATCTTCAAAGTGAATTGCAGGATTGGATTTCGGATTGGGAAACTGAAAGTCATAGTGATGATAAAACACTCTGCTATCTTGCAATAGAGAAGGAGGTTTTATGAATAGCGAAAGCGATTTGGTTGGCAAGATCATTAAAGATACAGATGGCAGAAAATACCATATCACAGCTGTTTTGAGCAAAGGTGGTCAAGGTGTTGTTTTCAGGACGGCAGAGGATTTTCTGATTAAGATAAATACATCTGCAGATAAAGAAAAATATGGAGAAAGATATCGCTGGCTTCTAAGGAAAGGATCTTTACTTCCGAAAGAGACTAGGATAGCTTTTCCGATTGCGATTTTGGAACAACCTTATATTGGTTATGTAATGAAGGAGGCCAAAGGACATGTCTCCTTAAATGACTATGTTGAGAAACCTGATGAGATAGAGGATCTCTGGGATTGGTATTTTAATGCCACAGGGGGTTTAACTAAGAGATTGCAAATTGGTTATTTGCTGGCTAAGAGTTTGAGATACCTTCACATCAACGGATGCGCCTATGTCGATATATCGCCGAGCAACATATTTGTTTCCAGAGAAAAAAACAGTCTGGCAATAATAGATTCGGATAACATTACATCAGGTGCATATAAACCATTGATAAATGGAACGAATTTCTATATGGCACCTGAAATTGGGAATAGCATTGCCGTGGCTAATACGGTGACAGATACATATTCTTATGCTGTATTACTATTTAAAATGCTGACAACATGTCATCCGTTCATTGGAGATGATGCAGAAGATGCAAATCCAGAGTGGGTTCAGGAGTCAGTTGACAAAGGTAAATTTAATTATATTGGTGATCCGGATTCAACGGAGAATAAAAATACTAACTTTGAAAACACAAAAATATTCCTGACGGATGAATTAGCTGAACTATTTCGGAGAACTTTTGTTGATGGCAAGCTGGAGAGTTCGAGAAGACCAACGTTAATGGAATTTATGAAAGCATGCACTCATGCCAGAAATAAAGTAATCCAATGTGACCATAAGGAATGTGATGCAGAGTATTACTATACAGGAACAGGAAGCTTATGCCCATTATGCAATAATAAGATCGAAAAGGTTTATCTCTTGACAAGTAGGAACATGGTAAAAACAAAGGGCAAAATATTGATTCCCCTTGATGGTAGCCAGAATATGAAGCCGCTTGATGTTTATTCAGATGAGGTAGGTTTGATAGCTGTTACCAAGGAAATAAAATATATAAACAGAAGTTTCTTTGATGAAAGTATTCCGTTTGAATCGGATGGATCGCTTGCCGCAGTTGCGCAAACTAAGGATGGAAAATTGACGATAATAAATCTTGTAAATAACAAGATTTTGATTAACGACTCTAAGATGTCTAATCCAAGGCAGGTTTTACCGTATAAGAAGGGGGCAACCAATCCAGTGATTATAGATGAAAATCCCGGAAATTACTTTCTATTCCTTGAAAAGAATATAGATGTTACAACGGAAAGCGAGTTTATTGATATCAAGCAAATAGAAAAATTCTATGGTACAACGGAAATAAGTAAGTTTATTTTAATTAGGCAGGGGGGATGATTGATGAATAGCCAAAGAATAAAATTCGCCAATGAGTTTTGCTTTACAGCAATACTTGAAGGGGCAGAGAGTTTAATAGAACTTGGCATCGTGGATTACCAGATTCCGCAGGACGATCTGTTCGTTAAGCAGACGAATGGAGAGTTTGTTAGAATGGCTTTTGCTAAGGAAAAAAATACTGTTATTTCTCAGCTTCGCCTGTCCTATGGTAGAGCATTGTTGCGTATTGATATAATAGATGATGGTTATGTTTCCTTTACATTATTAGAGTTTTCAGATGTATTCACATTTGATAAAGAAAATCCATTGAGAATAATAGTTGATCAAGCTATATTTGCAGATCTTAAAACAAATAACATTGAAAGTGAGAAGGCTGTTGAAGAAATAAAGAGACAGTTGATTGTAGATGAGAATGGAAAACATGTTTTCGCTTATTCGATGAATAATGAATCTGGTGACCTTGAACTTGTGGGAGATAAATATTCGTTCAAAATCACAAAATCACCGCAGTATTATTTGCACATTGTACAAATTAGAAGGAGGACAAATAAGTCAAGAATTGATTTTCCCATCGTTTTGGTGAATGGCTGCATAGAAATCGTAAACGAACTAACAGATCGGGCAATTCTCACAGCAAGAGCAGATGAACAGTATGCCAAACTTATTAGCTCTGATGCTGAGTTCATTAATTTATGGAAGATCTACAACGAGTTAGAACTTGAAAGTATAAAACAGCAGGCTGCTGAAATGGGATTTCTGAAGTACAAGGAATTTCGCTATTCAAACGGAATGGTAATTTTCTTATTGGATAGTGGATACACTCGCAGAGAATTCTGTGCAGATAATATGTATTATGTAGCGATTAATAACATAGACACTGCAAATCCGATGGACTACAGTTTTAAGCTGGCAACGGTCATTGGTACTGAAATAGATTACGGTTGTATTAATACTACGGAATTTAGAATAAAAGAGGAAATGGATACAACCAGAGTGATTCCATCCAAAGGATATCTGCTCCCAAGCATTTCCGGATCTGCAATTCAAAGCAGAAGAAGAAAGCAAGCGGAAAACAATATACTTTCTAATAAATGTAAAATGCCTGGATTGAAAAATATAATACAGGCAGGTTCTATGATAGGAGTTCCAGGGAGAAAGAATCAGCCTGTTTCAAGCAATCTTGAAAGAGATATCTTTGGAGATAAAGAACACCATTTTACCGAAAAGCAAAAAATAGCATTGGATACAGCTATTAATACACCGGATATAGCTATAGTCCAAGGCCCTCCAGGGACTGGAAAAACTACAGTCATTAAGGCTATTGTAAAAAGAATCGATGAATTATGGAACAGTAAAGCAAAAATACTGATTACGTCTACCCAGCATGATGCTGTGGACAATGCCGTAGAAGAGATAAACTATGGAGGTGTTCCAGTAAATCGTGTAGCCGTAAGAAAAGGGAGAGAAGATGACAATCTTCTAATATATGACTGGATTGATAAAATGATCGAGTCTTGTGAGACATGGCTTGAATCTCAGGATGGTAATCAAAGAAGCAAAGTACGAGAGATATTTGAAAAGCTTCTTCGTGTGGAAACAACAGATGATTACTCCGATAAGTATTCTTTACTGAAAGAATGTTACGAATTATTTAAGGGATGGGACTTTAGTCAAGAACTTGACAGTAAATATGCATTGGTTATCTCTGAACTTGGTGCAAAAAACAATAAAGATGCGAAGAAAGAGAGCACTCTTTCTAAGCTTATTCAGAGTCAGAGACTAAGTAAGGAAGCCTTCTTGGATGATGGAATAATCCAGTTAAAGCAGCTTGAACAATATCTTAAGTTTGATAGTGATATAGAGTATAAGATACCAGTATATTGGAAAAAACTTCGCAGAATTACCAAGGATTGTCCAGAACTAGATGGATATCTGGAGCACTTAAAAATAGACTGTGAGTATTTGGCAGAAAAGAGTTTGAGCTTATCTCCTGTTAACGATGATCTTTTGGATAGAGACATTCGAGAGTTGGTGCAGGGATTTAGACTTGAAATTGTGGCTTTAGGAGATGATAACAAAACGCAGTTGAATAATTTCATATGGGAGTTTAAACAAGAACTCACTAATAGCAGCAATGTGGAAAGACTGATAAAAGCATATTCCAAGATAAACGCAGCAACCTGTCAACAATCAGCAAATCCTCATCTGAGTGCATCTATGGGCGGATTTGATGAGGAGTACGATTATGTTATTGTTGATGAGGCTGCCAGATCTAATCCACTGGATTTGTTGATACCGATGTCTATGGGGAAGAAGATTATTCTTGTGGGAGATCATAAACAGCTTCCTCATATGGTTGAACGAGATATAGTAAAAGCTGTGTCTCGTAAAACAGACAATAGTAATGTAGAAGCGGTTTTAGAAGAGTCACTTTTTATGCGCTTAAATGCGGCTATATCTAAAGAAGATGCTAAGCTGGGCGTGACAAGAACGGCTATGCTTAGTGAACAGTACAGAATGCACCCAGATATTTGTGATCTGGTAAATGTTTTCTATGATGGTAAACTTGAGACGATGTGCAAAAGGGAGAATAAGGAACACAATCTTGGTCTATATGAGGGAAAGGCTCTTGCATGGATTGATCTGCCTTTGTCGGAAGTGTTTCCAGCGGAAGTGAAGCATCAAAGCATTAGCCGACAATGTGAAGTAGACCGTATTCAAAAAGAACTGTCTTTGATTTTGGCTAAGAATGCGGATTATAAAATCGGCATTATCACATTTTACAGTGCTCAGGCAAAACTACTTAATGATATGGTTAGAGCTAATTTTCCAAGCGATGTTGATCGGATTCGAGTTGGGACAGTCGATGCTTTTCAAGGCAAAGAATTTGATATTGTATTACTTTCAATTGTGAGATCGAATAATGAAGAGGATCCGCATCGCAGAGTGGGATTCTTAGATAACGATAATCGTTTATGTGTTGCATTTAGCAGAGCCAAGAGACTTTTGGTTGCAGTTGGAGATTCAAAAACAGTTGCTTTTGATGGTGAGAAGGAATATGTAAAAGCACTTTATGAGATGTTTAAAAAGTGCCAAAAATAAGAGAAGGAAAGTAGATAATGGTAAAGATGTATGATTTTGGCGCTAATACAAAGAGTGTCGGTGCTAACGAAAGAAAAGCTTTTGCATGGCCAGTGGCCGTTTGGTCATGCTATATACCGGAAAGTGAATCGCAAAATATAAACATATTAGAACATTTGATTCTTCAACTTGTGAGCAAAGGATACAAAGAGCCAAAAACTACTCTGTGCGCAAAGGTTGGATTTAACAAAGAGCTTGTGCAAGCTTCTCTGGAATCTTGCTCAGATAAGGGTTATTTTGATCGAAGATATACGGAGTTAACACTTTCGGAAGATGGAAAGAAGATGCTTGGAAAATACGACAATCCATATAGTGCTGACTTAGAAACGTCAAAGAAGAGTAAAAAAGTATATATGATACAGGATTTAATTACCAAAAGTGTAATTCCTGTATTTGATATAGAAAAGCTTCCGCAATTTTATATTGAAGATGAATCGGCATTAGAAATTCATTATGAGAATTTCACAGGAAAAAAGCCGAGAAGCGCATCTCAAAAGACAGCGATGAGATATTGGGCTAAATTATGCCAAAACAGACGTAAAGGATTGATTAGCGGCACTAATACCATAGATGTTTCGCACTGCCCTGATAAGACTGAGCTGGTAGAAGAGTTTATTCCGTTTGAGGATGAGGTTGACTGGGAGTCTGTTCAAGACGACGAAAGCGTACAAGACAATAAGGTGAAAACCTTAGCTGATAAGGAAGCTGAGTTGAAACAGCAAAAGCAGGAAATGAACATAAAGAATTTGACCATTATTGATGATTCACCTGAAGTGTATTGGGCAAGAGGATATATTGCGATCAACCGCAATGTTCCTGATGAGATTATTATTATTTCGCCGTTTGGTGAAGGTTTAGACAATTGGTTTCGAACAGTAATTAATCGATTACGGACATATGATAGTGATTTGGAAGAAGAATTGCAGCTTTTCTTGATGGTTAAGAAGGATGAGTTGAAAGATACTATTGCGTTTGGGAATGATCTTGATATAGCACTTTTTAATGAATTTCCATATATCTGTAATGATCCTGAGTATAAAGCAGTAAAAGCTACCATAAAAAGGTTGACTGTAAGTAAGACGAGATTTCAAAAGGGTGAGGATGATACCTTAAACTATGCACAAGCACTTAGGACAGCATACGAGGCTAGCTTTCGGTTGGTTGTAAAGAAGAATCCGTATCTATTTAATGCACAAGTACTAGAATATAAAAATTATACCAACAACCTTAATATGTTGATACACTCCTACTCATTTTTGGACTATGAAGTATTTAGAGAGTATTCCGGCTACAGCATTTACAAAAACATGACACAGGCCAATGAAGATGAAGGATACGCAACAGCGTTTCTAGCGATGTTTCTAATGGATGCGTGGTGGGATAAAAACGGGAAGTCGATGGATCTTCTAAGAAATATGCCCGAGCTTCCTATAAAAATTAAGGAATTAACATCTAATCTTAGAGGGCGGGATAAAAAAGGAGCGGGCAATACAGCATCTCATGGCAGTGATGAGATTGCAGATTTAAAATTTACACAGCATAAGGTGTTTCAACAATATCGGGAGTTTGAGGATATATTTCGATCTGTTTACAATCGGTTTATGGAGGGCAAATAAATGGGAAACAGACCCAAAAAAAATAATAAGAGCAGTTTTCAGAGTTCTCAGAATAACGGTCAAAAAACCAAGACCGATATGATTGAGGAAATAAAGCAGGCGCAAAAAGAAAAGGTTAATGCTGCACTTATCACGGATGAAAGAGTGGCTGCTAAGCTGGAAGAATTTGACAAGGCGAAATCTAATCTCGAAGAAGAGTATAAGAAAATGGAAGAAACGCTTCAAAAAGATATTGATAGGCAACAAAAAGAACTTGATGAACGCGCGAAAATATTAGACAAACAAAAGAAGCAACAGGATGAAAAGGAAAAAGCACTTGCTAATACTCAAGCACAAATTGACGAAAAATGCAAGACTGCTGTTAATAAGGAAATCGCTCGCATTAAAGCTGATGAAAGATTGATAAGAGAAAAAGAGAAGGAGACTTTATACTCTGAATGGGAAAAAGATAAAGCTAAGCAGAAAGATAATCTTGAGAAATATGTCAAAGATCAGCGCAAGAAAATAGATGATGAGCTGGAAAAAGCTCATAAGGAAAGATTAGAGGCAGAAGAGAAAAATCTGGAGCATATTCATGAGACCTATAAAGCGATTGAAGATAAAAGAGCTGAGATGACAAAGCAATATGAAGACAAAATGTCTGAGTATATTGGGAAAAAACATGAGTATGAAAGAAAACTTCAGGAACTGGATGAAGATCGAGCAGACTTTGATGAGGATTGCAAGTATGTAAAGGAATTAAGAGAGAAGTATAACCAGTATTCAGAAGATGAAGTAATTAAGTTAAAAGAGCAAATTGCTCATCATGAGGCACGCATCAAAAGTGATGAGGAAATAATAAAGGAATACCGTGAAAAAAATACCCATATGGAGAGCAGTTTACTAGATGATGATGGTCAATCATTAGTTGTCAAAATCAGAAAACTGGAAGAACAGCTTGAAGAAGCAACACGTAGAAGCGATGAACTTGCAAATATGCCCTCAGTAGAGGAAATAGAACGGTTGCGCGCAAAGGCAAAAGAGTTAGAGACCATAAGAGTGGCTCTTGATGATGAAAAGCAGAGGCGGAATGAAGCAGAGGCAAAGATAAGTGCTTATGCAATGAGCACACGTGAACTTGAAAATGCCCGTGTTGCTGCCGCTGCTCTTGAATCACTGAACAATCAGTTACAGATGAAACTGAAATATATCAGCGAACAGTATAAGTCTACACAGGAGAGTAAATTTAAGGTTCTTCTTGATATTGATGCAGATATATCCGAGCAGGCGATTTATAACCCTGCCGGATTTGGAAAGAGTCTGAAAGAGCTTTGCGAATATGTTCGTGATTATGGGGCTTCGAAAGAAGGGTTGTATTATTCTATAGAAACAATACGTGTTTTCTTTGCTTCACTGGCAGCTTCAGACAGGGCATCAAGGCTTCTTATATTGCAGGGATTGAGCGGAACCGGTAAGTCAAGTTTGCCTCGTCTGGTTGCCGAGGCACTTGGAGCAGAATGCAAACGCGTTTCTGTTCAGCCTTCTTGGCGTGATAACAGAGAACTTTTGGGTTATGATAACGACTTTACCAATAGATTTAAAGAGACAGAATTTACTAAGTATTTATATGAAGCATCAGCTCTTCCTAACAGAAACAAGCTGTTTATTATTTTGTTAGATGAGATGAATCTTGCAAGGATAGAGTACTATTTTGCTGATTTTCTATCTGTACTTGAAGAAATTGATAAATCGAAATGGATTGTTCCGCTGGTATCAGGATACTCTGAATTGGATGAAGATCAAAAGCCGAAATACCTGGATTATTCAAATGAGGCAGCAAATATATGTGTAACAAATAATATTTGGTTTGTTGGTACTGCAAATAATGACGATTCGACATCGCTGATTACGGATAAGGTATATGATAGAGCTCAGATTCTGGATATGGATACAAGAGAGTCTGAGTTTAAGGCAAGGAAAACGGCTCAGATTTCGATGGGCACTGATGAACTGATAGGTCTTTTCGATGAGGCGAAGGGTAATAATAATTACAGAATAAACGATGATGACCGCGAAAAAATCAGACAGGTGGACGAATACCTGAAAGAAATGGATATTACATTCGGTAATCGAATCGTCAGCCAGATGGAAGATTTTGTTCCAGTATATATTGCGTGCGGCGGGGAAAAAACAGAGGCAATTGATTATCTCCTTACACATAAGATATTAAGAAAGTTGGATGAAAGATATGAACCGTATCTTGTCTCCAAACTTGAGGATCTTGAACAATGCCTGAATGATATATATGCAAAAGGTACGTTCAAACAGAGTATTGAAAAAATTCACAAATTACACAACAAGATACAAGGGTGATAGGATGCGCATATTTATTGAAAATATATCCGAGAGGATTGAGCTGCCCTTTGAGAACGGAAGGCATTCCTTAAATTTGTATAACAATAGCATTCTCATAGAATTATCTGGAAATGAAGAGGCTAAGGTTGTTTGTTCCAACAAAGAAGCAGTTTTTCAGGGCGATGGTGAGTATAGAGTTCCGATAGTTTGGGAAAAGAATAACAATTGCATATCATCGGTTAGAACCAAGAATGGATTTGTAAAATATGCCTTTCAACTTGATAATGTCAAGGACATTGGCGATCAGGATATATTGAATTTGTATAAGTTTGTTGATCAGATGAATGCCAATTTTATGATAGGTAAGAATTATCAAATTTCAGACTTATATAAGGCAATAAAGGAAAATAAAGTTTCTCTCATTATCGAAAAAACTCCGTTTGTAGGTTATGATGATCAGTCGCTATTAAAAAAGGTAAATGAAACGGTTCCGATGGTTATGGATATTTGCTCTCATCCAAAGCAAAGTTTGAGAACAGAGGAAGCTGTACTTGATGTCAATTTGGTAAAACGAATCAATTCCAGAACAATGGAACATCTTTCCTCACATTCGGAACATTGGAAAGCAAGGACACTAAATGGCTTGATTCCAAATAGATTAAGAGTGGATATTTTTGAGGATGAAATAAACATATACGAAAATCTGTTCTTTAGGATAGCCGTAGATGACATTCTTAAGTTTATTCACCGGCAGGTGACGAGCATAGAGAAAACTATACAACAAAATGATAACGCAATTGACTGGAATGCATATGGCAATACGCTATATGACTACAAGCGTATGCGCATTTTCAAGCAGCTTCTTCCAGATTATGACGTGAATGAGAGAAAAGACACAAATACAAGTCTTGAAAACCTTCTTGTGCAGTGGAGGAAGCTTGAGAAAAACTTTTCTACTGTTGAAGCATCCAAGTTTTATAGGAACCTAGATCGCAAAAAACATATCAGCAGAAATATTAAATCAACTAATATTCTGAAGGAAGATTCAAGATATAATGCTCTTTATCGTCTATGGTGCGAGATACAGCGGCAAATAGTCCTTGAACAACAAGATTCCAGAGACATTGTTGGCGTTGGTGATCTTAGCTTATCTGATTGTTACTCAATGTATGTGATAGTTTTGCTTCTTTATGTTTTTAAGTTGATGGAATGTAGCATTGATGAAACATCCACCTTTACGTTGAAAGAAGATAAGACTCTTTCTGCAAGTGCATCATTTACTAGTGATCATATGAGCTATCAGGTTACATCAGAGAAAAATGCTTTTGGAACACTTGAGATATCAGTCAAATATATGGAAAAGCTGGATTTTGTATTCCATATTCCGAAAGAGATCTATCCACTTATAAAAGAGGTGCATAAAGTATTACCAAAATCAACAGAAATTGATGAGAGTGAAAAGTACTTAGTTTTCCATGCTGATCCAAGTTCAGATGAGAAAAGGGCTTTGAAGAATGTTTTTCATCTCGGAAATGCAGCAAAGAAAAGGATGAGTAAGGAAGACGCAATACGTAAGGATGAGGCTGACGCTGTATGGCGGCAGGAATTAGAGAACTATTTTGCTTCTGGTGTCATCAAGAGTGCTCATTCAGAAGAAATAAAAATCATACCTCAATTTGTGTCAATTTCACCGAGCGAAAATGCGGTGGAAAAATACACTCAATTTGAATTTGACAGTGTGAAAGGGAAAACGATATTTACGATGCCGATTGATATTGGTGAATATCGTGGATTCGTGAAATCGAACAAACTTTTCAATAGGATGTTAAACTATGGGGAAAAGTATACTGAAGAAGATGCAATCGCATGGGGAGACTATAAAGTAGGGATGATCCCGGTCGCTCAAACAGAAATAAATTCTGCTCAGCGGCTAATGAAGCTTATATCAATACATGCATCAAGATTGCAGATAAAGTGGCAAACTGAAAATGCAGTGTGTCCAATCTGTGGATTAAGTGACTGTACAGAGGAAAGTAAAAATAGTTGGAAGTGCAATAATCCTGAATGTGGCGTATTATTTGGAATTACAAAGCATGATAGGGAAAAAGGCGGTTGCGGAGCGAGCTATGAGTGGACGCGACCATACGTCAATATAAAGAACATGGATATTCAGACAGAGAATCAATTGGATCTTATGCTTAAGAAGGAATTGATATTTGACAGGCTTACTATAACGGATTTTGAGTTAATAAAGCAGACAGATGGATCTGTAAGGTATATTCCGATTTGCCCGAAATGCGGAAAACGCCAAAAAAATATGTAAATCTTTCGTTCTTTTGTAAAACGGCAAAAGGCAGTGTGAATGATGATTTGTAAACATTTGTTCTGTCTTTTTATATACCATGATGACATAAAATATAGTTATTCGCAAAAGTTTAACGTACAAAACATTTCCTTGCTTCCTTAAAAATTGGTGGATAAAGAATCGCAAACATGTTATAATGAAAACGTCTTAAATCGTTTGATTAACAGTGGGGTGATAAATTATGACATTACAGCAAGAAGCATACCGCAGAATAGATGAAATGACAGATGATAGCATCAGGAAGTTAATTGACATTATAGACAAAATGAAAATGATGTCTGTTACCGAATTTGAGGGTGTAAATGAAAGTACATCGGCCGTATCAGAAAATGCTCCGATGACGAAAGCTGAAAAAAAGCAGTGCTTTATGCAGTCGGCCGGAAAAATCCAGATTGATACAGAAGCAATCAGTCAGATGAGAGAGAGGAGCATGATTTGATAATTCTCACAGATACAAATATTTTTATTGAAAGGAAATATTGAGATGGGAAGACTGAAAGAATTACGGAAATATGTGGATAGTGAACTTAACAGGATGGAAGATGCGGATAAGAGGAATTCGGCGATTGTACACCTTTACGGAGTTTCTCTTGTTGCTACGATGATAGCTAAAAAGAGGGGACTTGCTCCCGAGATCGCTTCAATGGCGGCGATGCTGCACGACCTTTATGCCTATAAGACTGGCTCTTATGACGAACATGAGCATAAAGGTGCAAAGCTTGCGAGGGAGATATTGGGTGAACTGAAACTGACAGATGAAGCGGAGACGGAACTGATCTGCTCAGCCATATATCACCATGGTGACAAACTGGTTACGGATACTCCAATGGATGAGGTTCTGAAGGATGCGGATGTCATTCATCATTGCATGAATGATCTGTCAAAAGCAGTAAAGGAAAAAGAACAGGCGCGGTTTGAAAAACTGTGCACTGAATTTGGTATATGAACCTGAGGATACTTGCATGACGATGAATCGCCAGATCGAGGAGAAATGTGAGCCAAAACATATATCCTGCAGCTTTTTGCCAGAAAAAATACATAAATACCGATTTTCATTTCGGGGAAAGAGAATATCTGACAGGATAGCGTGTATATAAACCGGGAAAATACAAAGATTACGACTGGTACTCCCAGGATTTCATGGGCGACTGGCCGGGAACAGAGACTGAAATAAAAATTTCTTTCGTCTGTTTGAAAATGATTTGACAGAAATTATAGAAGGAAAGAAGATATAAAACAGGCAAAAATTCGTAAAATTCCAGAAATTTTTACCAGTGTACAACTGGTGGTTAGCGGACAACACTAAAAATAACCATAAAGGGAGAGTATGTGGCACAGCAGTACCATTCTCTCTCTTTAAATTTATGGAGGATTAATGTAACCTAAAATCCCGACGAATTATACACAGGTTTATGACGAAATCAGCACAAATAAACAGTTTATTTCAGACATATTGCAAAAATGAGCAATAATATAGTCCGTATATGCAAGTTAACAGTCTATTGGGCGATAGAAAATGTTCATTTTGGTATTAAAATTTAGCACTTTAACGTGCAAAACATGTGTATAAAAAGTAGTGATTTTTTAATATTATACACATGGAGCTATCCATGAATTCCTTGTATTTTAGCCGTTTATAGATCACATGTGTATAATTTTTTCGGGAGATTAGGATGTAATTTACTAAAGAGAATGCAAGAAGAAGAGTATTGAATTGTGCAAATCAATATCATAAAACAATAGGTTTGAGGTTTTGTATTTGGTTTGTCTGCATATGAAATACAGAATGTGGAATCTATTATTCGTTTTCTGGGCTTGCTTAATTATGGCATATAATTAGTGTCTGCTGATTAGGTTTAAAACACTTGATTTTACCGACTTTTACCGC
>ERZ778513.877-NODE-877-length-21458-cov-6.199925_pt1 | contig 21458 bp, 16 predicted proteins | sample MGYA00510345_ERZ778513 | MGnify/ENA primary metagenome ERZ778513 (study PRJEB29527, sample SAMN07138966) | mouse gut metagenome | material: feces | host: mouse | place: China:Nanjing | collected 2016-01-25 ... | reverse complement strand
AACTATAAATTCCTTGATTTTTTAAGGAAAATCACTTGACAATATAGGGAGGAATTTATTTGTGGAACAGATATTTTATAATGGAAAAATAATTACAATGAAAGAATCCAATGCTCAAGAAGCTTTAAATAGGGTACCAGAGGCTGTTTTAATAAAGAATGGAATCATTATTCAGACCGGAAAGGTTGATGAAATAACAAAGATGGCATCTAAAGAAGTTGTGTTTAGAAATTTAGAGGGAAGATGTTTAATGCCATCTTTTATAGACACACACAGTCATTTTGTGATGAATGGACAAATGTCCACATGGGCAAATTTATCAGATTGTGAGTCTTTTGAAGATATTATAGGAGTTTTAACGGATTATATTGAGAAAAATAATATTACAGAAGATGGAGTGGTTTTAGGATATGGATATGATCATAATTTTTTGAAAGAGAGACAGCAGCCTGATAAGACGGTATTGGATAAAGTCAGCAATAAAATACCGATTTTCATTTTACATATTTCTGCACATCTTGGATGTGCCAATTCGGCAGCTTTACAATTAGCGGGAATTGACGAGACGACAGAAGACCCGCAAAGCGGAAAGATAGGAAGGGTAGGTGGAAGTAATATACCAAGTGGGTATCTTGAAGAAGCAGGAATTAATATACTTCAGCAGGTAATTTTACCTAAGGTGGTAATAGATTATACTAAGAATATTAAAAAGATGCAAGATATTTATTTGGAGAATGGAATTACTACAGCTCAGGACGGGGCTTCAACAGAAAGTGATCTTAGATTTTTGATAAAAATGAGTGAACTATGTACATTAAAATTAGATATTGTGGCCTATCCGTTGATGCCTGCTCATGGTTTGGGGCTTATGGAGAAGTATGGCGCACAATATAAATCATATGTAAATCGCTTTAGGATTGGTGGGTATAAACTTGTTTTAGATGGTTCTCCACAAGGGAGATCAGCATGGATGTCAAAACCATATGTAGGAGGAGAAGCAAATTATTGTGGATATCCATGGTTGAATGACGAGGATATTGAAAATTATTTACGGCAGGCAGTGAGTCAAAAACAACAAGTTTTAGCACATTGTAATGGAGATGCTGCCTGTGAACAGTTTATTGTTTCTTATGATAAAGTGATAAAAGAAGATGGGTGTAGTGATAATTTGCGACCAGTAATGATACATTGTCAGACTGTCAGAAATGATCAATTGGACCGAATGGCAAAATTGAAAATGATTGCGTCTGTCTTTATTGGACATGTATGGTATTGGGGAGATGTTCATATAAAAAATTTTGGTTTGGAGCGTGGAAATTATATAAGTCCAGTGAAGGAGGCACTTGACAGGGATGTGAAGGTTACGTTCCATCAAGATACTCCTGTGACAAAACCGAATATGCTTCATTCCATCTGGTGCGCGGTAAATAGAGTAAGTAGAGGTGGAAATGTAATTGGCGATGACCAAGTAATTGATGTATATGATGCATTAAAAGCGGTAACGATAAGTGCAGCATATCAATATTTTGAAGAAAATAATAAGGGGACTATAGAAGAAGGAAAAAGGGCTGATTTGGTTATTTTGGATAAATCGCCTTTAGAAACTGATAAAATGCATTTAAAAGATATAAAAGTATTAGAAACAATAAAAGATGGAAAAACTGTCTATTTGCAGGATTATATAAAACAAAGTGAGATTTAGAGGAAACGAATTAGAGGAGATATAATAAATTGAAGAAAATACTGTTCTGTATTACAAGCTTAAATGGAGGAGGAGCAGAGCGTGCGCTGGCCAACATTACACTTGCTATGCCAGAAGATGTAATAATTGATATTTTGGTGAACTGTGAGAATAAAGAAAATGATTATGTGCATAGAGGAACTGTAATTTCATGTGTCAAAATAAGCAAAAAAAAAATCCGAGTACCATTTCCTCTAAAAGTTTTCATTGGACGGTATTATAAGTTGCGAAAGCTAAAGAAGATAGGAAAGTATGATGCATGTATTAGCTTTATGGATGAGTCCAATATAGCGAATATTCTAACGGGAAATAAATATTGTAAAGTTTTAATATCAGAAAGAACAACATTATCACAGGTAAGGGGAAAAGAGTATGATTATAAAATAAAACCTCTAGCAAAACGAATATATAAAAATGCGGATAAGATTATAGCTGTTTCTCAGGGGGTTGCAAATGACTTGAATTCTAATTTCAATGTTCCTATAGATAAGCTAGAGGTGATTTACAATGGTTTTAATATAAATTCAATTTTAATACAATCCCTTCAGTCGCCAGAAATTGTGTTTGAGAAAAATTTATTTTACTTTCTAAATACTGGAAGAGTTGATGAGGCAAAGGGACAATGGCACTTAATAAGAGCATTTGCTGCCGTGGAAAAAAGACATCCAGAAGTACGTCTAATTATTTGTGGACAGGGACCATATTTAGAAATGCTACAGGAAATGACAAAGGAATATCATTTACAGGGAAAAATACTATTTCTTGGGTTTGTAAAGAATCCTTACGCTATTTCAAAAAAGTCCGATGTGTTTGTTTTTCCATCAATGTATGAGGGAATGCCAAATGCCCTCATTGAAAATATGATATGTGGATTACCAGTGATTGCTACCGATTTTCGTTCTAGTGCACGTGAGATATTGGCGCCAGATGCTGATTATATGTGTCAAGTTACAGACAAAATCGAGATGGCAGAATACGGAATTATCGTGCCTGTGTGCTCAGGAAAAAAAAAGCATGCAAACGAGGCATTAGAAAACGAAGAAAGATTATTAGCAGAAGCAATGTTGAAGATGGTGGAAGATGATGATTTGAGGTTGCATTATAAAAAGCAATCAGAAATAAGAGCACAAGATTTTTCTATTGACAAAAAGATTTTAGAATGGCTAGAAATTATCAACTGAGTTATGAAATCATAGTGAGGAAAAAGTGATGTTGAAATACGTGAAAATATTGAAATCTATGGTAACAGATGAAAGTCAATGGTGGAGGTATGTGCGTGCAACTCCAGTTTTAAGATTTATTCCTGATAAATATTACTTAAAAAAATGGTACAAGTTTAAAACAGGAAAAGAACTGAATCTTAAAAATCCTCAGTCATTTAATGAAAAGTTGCAGTGGTTGAAATTATATGATAGAAACCCTAATTATTCTAAGATGGTTGATAAGTATGAAGTCAGGCAGTATATTAAAGAAAAAATTGGAGAAGAACATTTAATTCCACTTGTAGGAGGACCTTGGAAAAATTTTGAGGATATTGATTTTACCAAACTTCCAGACCAGTTTGTTCTGAAATGTACACATGATTCTGGAAGTGTAGAAATTTGTAAAAATAAAAAAGAGTTTGATATTGAAAAGGTAAGGAAAAAGTTTAACTATACATTAAAAAGAAATTATTATTATTATGGAAGAGAATGGCCATATAAAAATGTAAAACCAAGAATAATTGCCGAAAAATATTTGCTTGACGATTCAGGAATAGAACCAAAGGATTATAAGATATTTAATTTTAATGGAGAACCACATATTATTCAGGTGGATCTTGATCGGTTTGTAAATCATAGACATAATTATTATACTACAAAATGGGAATTTTTAGACATGTATATTGATGATCCAAATGATCCCAACGTTATAATAGAATGCCCACCTGAATTAGATGAATTATTAAGATTGGCAAGACAATTATCAAAAGGGATTCCTCATCTTAGAACAGATTTTTATATAATGAAAGGAAAAATTTTATTTGGAGAACTTACATTCTATCATGCAGGGGGGATGGGTAAGTTTACACCAAGTAAATTTGAAAGGCAAATGGGTGATTGGTTAACTTTGCCTAGTAAAAGATAAAAAACAACTATATATCCTAGAAATACTTGTATTTACGAACTTATAATAGATGAAGCTGAAAGGAGTCTAAGTTTGTATAAAAAAAACAAGACATTGATAAAATTTGTAAATAATACTGGATGGATATTGTTTAAAGAAGTATATGCTATGTTAGTTTCGCTGATTGTAGGATCTTTATCAGCGAGATATTTGGGACCATCTAACTATGGACTAATTAATTATGGTGGTTCTCTTATTTCTTTTTTTTTGATTGTCACACAGTTGGGAATGAGTAATGTAATTATTCTGGAAATTGTAAGAAAACCACAAAACGTATCATCATACTTGGGAACGGCAGTATATATGCGTTTTTTTGTATCTATAATATCAGTATGTTTAATACAAGGTATTATAGTATGTTTAGAACCTGATAATAATTTGTTACATCGAGTTACATTCTTACAGTCAGTTTCATTGATATTTCAGACATCTGATGTTTTGTTTTGTTGGTTTCATGCAAAAATGGAAATGAAATATGTAACTCTGGCAGGAATAATTGCTCTTACGTTTACATCTATATGGAGAATCATTCTTTTGGTGATAAAAGCATCAATTGAATGGTTTGCGTTGTCATTATCTATATCTGCATTAATTAGTTGTATTATGATTTGTGTATTCTTTTCAGTAAGAGCAAAAGTAAGGTTAAAATTTCATTTTGACGTTGCAAGGAGTATTTTAATAAGTAGTTATCATTTTATTATAAATAGTGTTGCATTAACATTTTATACGCAAATTGATAAGATAATGATTGGAAAAGCACTTAATGAAACTGTTCTAGGGTATTATACAGCAGCAAGCGCGATATCGGTTATGTGGGAGGTGATTCCCAATGCAGTATTGAATTCTGCGAGACCATTATTTGTGCAAAAGTATGATATAGATAAAAAAGAGTTTTTGAGAAGATATCAAATTATTATATTAGGAATTAGTATTCTTGGTGTTTGTGTGGGGATTGGATTTACAATTTGTGCAAAATTACTTGTTTGGATTTTGTATGGTTCAGAGTATTATGCCGCTGTACCAGCACTTAAAATTCTTGCATGGGCGACTGTATGTTCTGCGATTGGAAATGTAAGAACCACTTGGATGGTATTGAATAATAAAAGTAAATATATGGAGTGTTTTACCCTAATTGGTGCAGTGATCAATATTGCTCTTAATTTAGTTTTAATTCACTTTTGGGGGTATATTGGCGCAGCGTTGTCTACATTTGTTACAAGCCTCATTACAGGAATTATTTTGCCCTTTCTATTTCAGGAAACAAAAGAATATGCACAGATTTTTATTGGAAGTTTTCGGCAGATGCCAAATTTTGTAGAACTTGTTTGGAATAAAATAATGATAAAAAATAAGAAGAGGTAAAACATGTTATCTATTAGAAATAGAAGAATAAATTTCAAAATACTTTTCTCTTTGTTGTGTATAGCAGGAGCTGTTGTTTTACTTTGCTCATTTAGTACATCACCAGTATATCCGAAGTATTGGGGAAGTGATTCTGCACAGTTTCAAACAATTGGAAAATCGTGGGCAGAGGGAAGAATACCATACTTAGATACATTTGATCATAAAGGGCCTATAATATTTTGGATTAATATGTTGGGATATAAGTGCTTAGGGAGAAACGGAGTTGTACTTTGCCAAATTGTATTTTTTTTCTTTACTTTAGTAGGAATATACAAAATAACATTATATGGTTCTGAAAGATTGATTATAAGATGGATCGGATTGGTTCTTACAATAGTTTCGCTTTTAAATGTATATTCTAATGGAAATATGTGCGAGGAATATTGCCTTCCTTTTTTGATGTTCAGTGCATATGGGCAATATTCATATTTTAAGAATATGAATCGTGAGCATAATGTGTGGTGGGGATTTTTTTATGGTGTGACAGTATCTATTGGAGTGTTGACAAGAGTAACAAATGCGATTTCTGTTTTGTGTGGGATGGTAGTGATTGTGTTTGTGCTTGTTAAAACAAAACAGTATTATAATATATTAGAAAACGCCGTGTATTTTATACTAGGAGGGGGTATAATGTTCGGCGCATTTTCGATTTATTTTTTAATAAATGGTGCATTTGAAGATTTTTTATACGCAAGTATAACTTATAATATTATTTATGCAAAGAGTATGCGAGCGTGGGTAGAGAACATTAATTTAGATATGATAATAGCATATATTCGTTTCTTTTATCCAGCAATTGTATGCTTTCCATCATTTTTTCTGGCATTGTATAATAGAAATGTTTATTTAGCAAGTTACTATCTTTTAGTAGGTTTAGTTGAGAATTTTTTGTTCTGTAAAGGTGCATTTTATCATCATTATGTAATTATAGCGTTACCAAATGTTATTATGTTCATAGTAGAACTTGAACAGGCATTGCAGAATAATGAGGGAAAGATGAAAGAAATGTTCAATAAATTATTGATTGTTATATCAATAATTTGCTTAAGTATGTCAGCTATTAGTAATGGTAGTAGAATATGTGCGAATAGGAGTAAATATCAAAAATTGGAATTGGATTATGAGACATTGATGCAAGATATACCAAACGAGGATTTTGGTAAGGTGATGGCTTATGGGAGTGGAACATTGAAAGACTTTTATCTTAGACATAATATTACTCCATGTTACAAATATTTTGTTTTACAGGATGCGCATGGAAATAGAAGTTCATATGTGGCTAATGATATTCGACTAGAATTTTTCAAGTGTGATGCAAGGTGGATATTGACAGATAAAAATACAAATTTAATTTCTGATATATTAGAAAAATATTATACAAAGTATAAAGAAGTAGGTATGTATACATTATATAAATTAAAAACAACTTACACTTAGAGAGTTAGAAGGGGTAGTTAATGAATAGAATATGGAAGATATCTAATATAGAGAAACGAAGGAGGATATTAATACTTTGTGCTATCTGTTCGGCATATGCTTTAACAGCAGAGTTTTTTGTGAGTGATTTTGCTGATATTATGCAACAGGAACAATTATATTTGTATAAAGTTATGGAGTGCATTAACAATGCTTTAAATGGAAAAGAAGTGAATTTTTCTGTTTTGACAATAGGAATTTTATTTATGTATTTTGCGGGTTGGAAATACTGCTCTTTTGATAGAAGTAAATTTGTGATAGTAGCATGCTTTTTATCTGTAGTTACAATTTTGTATTATCCTTATACTTTTGGTAATTCTTTATCATTATTATTTAATACAGAGTTTCAAGTTTTTCAGACAATAATATTTCTATGTGGTTTTTTTGAATTATTTCATATATCAATTAATGTTTTGTATGTGTATATTGAACGAATAAAAGACTTTGATGAAAATAAAGAGGTTTGTTTTTGGAAAATTATTTTAAAGCTAGCATTATTGTGGTTTCCTCATGTGATTGTAAAGTTTCCGGGAGCATTTTGTCCAGATTCAAGAGCGCAGTTACAACAAGGTTTGGGGCTAACTCCGTTTAATGCACATCATCCTCCTTTTCATTCATGGTTACTTAGTGTATGTGCTTCATTTGGAAATAAGCTATTTCATTCATACAATATAGGGGTGTTTGTTTTTATATTAATACAATACTTAATAATGGTATTCGTATTTGGACATGCGCTTTATTATTTGGAGAAAAAAGGGGGATCTAAGAGCTTAAAACATATAATTTGGATGATTTATTGTATATGTCCTTTTATAATAGGCTATATCGGTGTTGTATTGAAAGATATATTATATTCTACTTTTTGTTTTGCATTTATTCAGTTTCTAGTTATATTTATAGATAATAAGAAGAATTTAACTATTGCTAATTCAGTAGGATTAATTATAAGTTCGGTGTTAGCAATACTTACCCGTAATAATGGCAAGGAAGTTATTTATCCAACAGTATTATTAATTTTGGTAACTGTGATTTATAAGAATAAGAAGAATGTTGTTCAATTAATCAGAGCATGTATGGTTTTTGTTTTGCCAATCATAATATCTTTTTCCTGCTCAAAAGTTTTGGAGATTTGCTATGATATACAGAAGGGGGGGGGATACAAGAGGCGCTATCTTTTCCTTTTCAACAAACGGCAAGAACTGTATTAGAGCATTCTGATGAATTACCTGAAGAGGAGAAGGAAATTATTGATAGGATTTTGAGATATGATACATTGGCAGAAAGATACAAACCAGATCTAAGTGATCCAGTTAAAGGTGGCTATACTGGTTGGGATAAATCAAATATGATACAATATGCGAAGGTGTGGGTCAACCAATTTTTCCGTTATCCAATGACTTATTGTGAGGCGACATTGAGTCAAAACTATTATATTTTTTGTTTATTTACCAATAAACAGGGATACTATCATAATTCTAAAGCAGAATACATGAATCAAGTAATTACATTTGAATATGCTTTCTGGGATAAAATAGATAAATTATTTGAAATGTTCTATAAAGCTATAAATAAGTTACCTGTTTTGAATTTAATATCAAACGCTAGTTTTTGGTGTATTATGTTACTTGTATTCTCTTCATTTGTTTGGATAAAAAAAGAGTATGATTTTCTGATTATATTATGTCCATTGTGGTTAACTATGATATGTATTGTATTAGGACCAGTATATGCGCCAAGGTATACATATCCGTTTATGTATAGTTTGCCATTTTTGATTGGATATTTTAGTATTAGAGTAAAGGAAGTATCATGTGCTAAGAAACTTAAATATAATAACGAGTGGAGGATGAATGATGAGGAATTATGGAGGTGATATAGGTAAGAGATATAAACAGAATTTTAAGTATGGATTTCTTCTTCATTGTGTAATAATGCTGATGTTAGTAGTAATTATTTTTGGACAGTATCTGATTGGACAAAAATTGTTTGTATTTACTGATGTTGCTACTGATTCAGCCGGACAGACTTATCCCAATTTGGTATATCTGGCAAGAGAAATCAGTGCAGGAAATACAATGAATAGATGGAATTTTTCAAGCTCAATTGGAAATTCTGCTGAAATGATTCTGCCAAAGCTCTCTAATTTGGAAGCCTATTTTGGTGTAGAAAATGTGTCATATCTTATGGGTTTTAGTATGGCAGTTAAAGTGTTCCTTTCAGGTATCTTTTTTTATCTATATTTAAAAAAGATAGGAATATCAAACAGTACAAGTTCTATATTTGCTATATTCTATGCGTTTTGTGCCCAAATGATTATTAGAGGATCTTGGAGATCCTATCCAAACGAAGTATTAATATTTTCGATATGGCTTTATACTTTTGAGTCATGGTCTGCTGAGAAAAAAAATTGGTGGAAGCTATTACTTGCAAGTATTTTTTTGTATTATAATAGTTCAGGATATTATGTTACTCTTTATACTGGAATATTTATTGCATATTTAATATTTCGTTTAATAGAAGAATGGGAAAAAGATAAAATTAAATTTCAAGTGAAACAAATCTTAACTTTTATAGGAATAATAATTTGTGCACTGTTGTTTTCTTTGATTAGCTGGATAGGTAATATATCAGTACAATTGAAAAGTGAGAGGTTTGTAAATGGAATCGAAAAAGTATCTTCATTTGGGATATCTGATTTATTTACAGGATTTGATGCATTGAAAACTGCATTTTATAGGACTATAGGTACAGATATATTAGGAATTAACGAATATTGTGGTACAAGTAATTTTTTGGAGGCACCTGCATTTTATTGTGGACTCTTAACGTTTATTTTTTTACCAGTGATTTATATACAGGCAAAGGGAAAAAAGAAAATTGCATATAGTATAGGATTAGTTGGAATTATATTGTATATCTTTGTAAAACCAGTTCGATATATTGCAAATGGAATGTCTGGTTATTCCTTTAAATTGTCTTCTTTATGGGTTATGGTATTGATGTTATATATTGTTGCTAAGAATTTTGATTTGTTATTAGAAAGAAAAGGAAACAGCAAAAAAAAATTAGTTTTAGTAACAGGAATATGTGTAAGTATTTTAGCTATTGCTGGAGCGATCGATGGAATAAATTGGATAAAATTATGTGTGACAATCGGATTTATCGGACTATATATTATAATTTTGTTTCTATTTGACTATGAAAAAATAAATAGATTTCAAGTTAATATTTCTGTTCTATGTATTGTTCTGGCAGAGGTTTTTTTTACTTCTTTTGGATGTATCAATAATCGTGAAACGATGAACAAAAATAGATATGAGGATGGAACGATAGAAGCATTAAGCTTTGTAGATGAAAGGAATGAAAGTAAAAAAAATTTTTATAGGATAGATAAAAATTATCAGGCACTATCTTATTGTGATGCTTTGTATCAAGGGTACATGGGAACAGTGGGATATATTGGTGGAAGTGGCGATAGAAGGAGTACAGGGGAATTTTATAATGCTGTCGCGATGTCAATTTTGGGAGGAAATAATCATGTAATGACAGGATTTTGGTCATCAACAGCAGTTAATACTGTAATGAATGTTAAATATATATTGTCTAAGGTTGGAATGCATACGAATTTTGGTTATAAAAAAATTGGTGAGATAGAGGGAATTAGTGTTTATGAAAATCAGTATGCCCTTCCCTTGGGATATGTTTATGATAAATATATTACGATGGATGAATACTTAAAATTGCCTGTTGAAGTTAGAAGAAATATATTACTAGATACTTGTGTACTAAAAGAAGAAAATGATAGTTCAAAGCTCTCGTTTGCAATACCTGAGATGAGTATGTTGGATCTTGAGACTTTTGAAATCAACTCCGAGATGGAAATAACAGAAAATTGGGTAAAATTAGAACTTCCTCAAAGTATAGATGGGCAAGTAAACCTTGTGGTTATGGACGTGACAAGCAAAGGGGTAAAAAGTTCTATGATTGAGTATTACAACCAAGATGGAGATGCTGTAACCTCATATTTGGGATTTTCTGATGGAAGTGATAAATATTTTTTGGAGTTCAATGACCCGCAGATAGCTCGGATGCAAATATTTAATACAAAGCAATATGACATAGAACAAATCAAAGTGTATCAGGTGCCGCAGGAATTGTACTATAAAAAGTATATGGATAATCATGAGATATTAAACCGAAATGGTCTCAACGTTGAGCGAATGGACTGTAATAATATATGGGGAACGATCAATAGCAGTATAGATGGTATGATGACATTTTCTATTCCGTATGATACGAATTGGCATGTATATGTAGATGGCGTAGAGCAAGAACTTAAAACTGTAAATATCGCTATGATGGGAACAGATATTACGAAAGGTTTACATGAGATACATCTTGTTTATTATAAATCAAATGAATGGTTAAAGCATCTGCTTCCGGGAGGAATTGTATTGTTCATTTTTTTGATGGTTAATAAAATCTGGATAGTAGTTAAAAAAAGAAAAATATGATATAAGGAAGAAAGTTTTATGCAGAAAGGAATGCAAAGTTGTATTTATAAGCGAGAGGTAAAGTGGGTATACCATATTTTTATATCTCTGTTAACTGCACTATCACTGACCTTGGAATTTAAAATACCTGAGTATACAGGTTTGGATTTCACGGTTTCAAGGGAATTTATAGTAAATATAGAAAAAAGCTTGATTGTTGATCCCTTCAAATCCACTCTTCTTTTTGGCATGATTTTTATATGGAGCATAAAAATCGAACTAATGAACAGTAATAAAATAAATATAATTCGATATAAACTGTATTATTTTATTTGTATGGTTCTTGGCTTTGTGTGGCTTTCAGCCAAGAGTTATTTAATAAACAATAGTTTGGTAAATATATATGCGACAACTGGTCAAGTGGTAAAATCAAGTATTTATTATGTTGGAACAGTGTATTTTCTAATCCTAGTGGGAAAGACAGTATTTTTATTAGCTGATAGTGCGTCTTTAATAACAAATTATCAAGTATATACAAATATTAAAAATTTAAGGTGCAAGACATTTTTATTTTTCTTTATAATATGGCTGCCGCATATCATTATGGCATATCCTGCAAGTTTAATCAGTGATGTATGGGGACAGTTGGCAATGTTTTATGGAAGGAAAACATTTACAACGCATCATCCTCCATTTCATACATGGCTTATTGGAATGGCAGTCAAGTTTGGAGGGAAAATAGGTAATGTTAATATAGGGTTATTCTTATTTATTTTATTTCAATTTGTAATTTTTACATTGATTATATCATATGAGATAGATTCAATGAGACGATTTAATGCTCCTAGATGGTTGATTATTTTAACGATGATTATTGCAGGGATTTCGCCATATTATACAGCATATATTGGTTTAATAACAAAGGATACACTATATTCTTATTTTTTTCTGCTGTTTATGATAGAGTTATATTATTTACTAACAGTACGCGAAAAGTATTTTGAAAATATAAGACATATTTGTTTGTTTCTCTTGTCGTCTGTGGCAGTTGTATTGTTTCGTAATAATGGCAAGTATGTAATTTATCCAATGTTGTTGATTATTATATTTTTGATAATTACAAGGAAAATAAGATTACAATCCAGAAGATCTGTGATAGGTTTGTTGTCGAGTAGTACATTAATAATTTTAATCCCTCTTTTAATTAATTTTGCTTTAACAAAAGTTTATGACATTGAAAAAGGTAGTGTTAAAGAAATGTTATCACTCCCCTTTCAACAGACAGCACGTTATATTGTGAATCATGGTGATGAAATTAGTGAGGAAGAAAAGCAAGTAATTGATAGAATATTAGATTATAATAGTCTTGCTCAAAATTATAATCCGATTTTATCAGATGCTGTTAAAACTACTTTTAAACAGGAGAGTACACAAAGGGAAATGTTTGAATACTTTTGTATATGGATGCATCAATTTTGTCGTGATCCATTTACTTATATAAGTGCTACAATGAATCAGAATTATAGATTAGTTTATCCATATAAAATAAAATATATATATCTTGAGACATATAAGGATAAAACTGAATTTATGAAAGAAGTAGGGGTTGAAGAAATAGAACAAATAGAGAAAAGTGAAAACAATCTAAGAAGTTTTTATAATATTATGTTCGATATGCCATTAGTAGGTGCTTTTTCAATTATAGCTTTGTATAATTTGGTTTTAATTTATGGCGTAGTATATGCAGTATATAGGAGATTATATCCTGTTTTGTTTTTTTCGGTACCACTTATAATTAGTAATTTAATTGTTGTTGCAGCACCGCTGGTTCATCCAAGATATACATTTCCAGTTGTATATAGTATTCCGTTATTTATTTTATGTATTATACATGTAATGAGACAATTTCTACAAGAAAATAGGAATGATAATAGCAAGTTAAAAATGTGAAACTGATAAATTTGTATCAAGAAAAGAGGATAAAAATGGGAATTACATCATATATATTTGTTTTAGCTTTTTTACCCATTACGTTGATTGGGTGGTCGATTCTAAATAGATTGAATTGGTATAATTTTGCGGACTTTTTTCTGATATTGGTTTCATTAATATTTATTGGAAGTTATGATTATCGGTTTATAATAATTATTTTGATAACCGTATGTGTGAATTATATATGTGTGAAGTACATGGACAGAATAAAAAGGTCAGAGTGGCGTAAGATAGTAACGATTATTTTAGTAGCTGCTAATGTTGGAGTATTGTTTTTCTTAAAATACGGAAACTGGCTGCGTGTAGTGATAAACAGGGAAGCTGTTTTGTGGAAATTACTTATTCCAATTGGAATAAGTTTTTATACATTGGAACAAATACGTTTTATTGTAGATGTATACAGAACTGGAGAAATGAAATATACTTTTAGAGAATACGTTTTGTTTAGTACATTTTTTCCTGTAATTGTATCTGGTCCTATTTTACGTCATGATGATTTTATTGTACAACTTAGAAGTAAGGACTGCCGTTTCATTTTAACAGAGAATATAAGCGAAGGGTTGATGTCATTTTGTCTTGGTATGGGCAAAAAAGTTATTATAGCATCTTGGCTTGGGAAAATAGCTGGCCTTGGATTTGATAATATAGAAAGCGCAAACAGTGTGACAATGCTTCTAAGCGTGTTGGCTTATACACTGCAATTGTATTTTGATTTTTCAGGATATTGTGATATTGTGGAAGGGGTGGCTTCCATGATGGGCTTTAAGCTTCCAATGAATTTTAATTCTCCTTATAAAGCATCATCAGTTGGAGAGTTCTGGAAAAGGTGGCATATGACGCTCACTGATTTTCTGACAAGGTATGTGTACATACCCCTTGGCGGAAACCGAAAAGGCAGGATACGGCAAAATATAAATATTTTTATTGTATTTTTGGTGAGTGGTTTGTGGCATGGTGCGTCATTATTACATATATTTTATGGGGAATGATGCATGGAATTTGTTTAATTGTTGATAAAATAATAGGTAAGTTTTGGGCAAAACTTCCAATTTTTGTGGGACGATGTGTAACATTTAGCATGGTTGCATTGATGTGAGTTCCTTTCAGGGCAAATAGTACAGGTGATGCATGTGTTATATATAGGACACTATTTTGGGGTGACAGAACAATTGTAAAAGATTTTGGGCAGTATACTTTACCTATGGTGACTTATTTATGTGAGAATTATGCAAGTATTTCGCAAGAGATACTTGTTAGTGTACAAAATATAATGACACTTTTAATAATGGTACTATTGTTAGGTATTGTATTTTTTGCAAAAAATACTAGGGAGCTTACAAAAGGTAGAAATGGAAACTGGGTAGCAGTTATTTGTGGTATAATTTTGTTTGCTACAGTACTTCACTTTCAGGAAGTAGGTACTTTTATATACGAGGGATTTTGAGAATGAAGAAATTTATATATATGTTATTAGGGACGTTTGCCATTTTATCAATAATATATGCTGCTTTTATAGTAATTATAGATCCGTTTTATGTATTTCATATGCCAATAGGAGAGATGGAAGCTGTTAAAACGAATAGAGCACATTATGTTGCAAGGGGGTTAATTCGTAATGCTGATTATGATATGTTGATTTGCGGCTCTAGTATGTGTGAGAATTTTCACATTAACGATGCGAATGAAATATTTTATGGAGGAGAAGATAAATGCTTAAAGGTGATTCAGCATGGCTCATATAGTAATGATTTAAGAGCATCTTTAGAGGCTGCTGCGGAGGTAGGAAAGGCTGAAGTAATTATTATGGCATTAGACACAACAGTATTTCAAAAACCTGATCAGGGATATCGGAGTGAGATGCCGGCTTATACAACAGAAAAACTTTCTTTTGTTAATATTTGGCCATATCTGTTGAGTAAAGATGTTTTTAAATATTCATTGGATTTGATTTTTCAAAATAAAAAAGGAAATTTGCCCAGTGAGGATAGTTGGTGGATTATAGATGGAGACCTTTACTCAGAGCAAAATGTGATTAATTCATATAATAATGAAATCTTGTCATTAGGATTTAGAGAGTTTGATGAGCAAAAGGCATGGAATAATCTAAGAAATATAGAAAGAGGAATAGAAGCATGTCTTGAAAAAGGAATAGAGATACAATTTTTTATTCCGCCATATAGTGTAGCTAGCTGGGATTGTAAAGATTATAGAACCGAACTTATGACTTATAAAGAAATTTGGGAGGAACTTCTTAATTATTCAAATGTTTCTATATATGCTGTTCAATTTGATGAAGATATTATAACTAATTTTAATAATTATAGAAATCAGGGGCACTACAGTGAAGAAGTATGCCATACGATTTTGCAGGATATCAAGCAAGGAAGACACCAGCTTACAACAGATAATATAGACAGCGAGGTTGACGGTTTTATAAAGCTACTTGATGAATACGACTGGGAGAACTTGAGAAAACGTGCTAAAGGATTGATATAATTCCAAGTGTTATCAAGCGTTAATAAAAGTTTGTCTTGGAGAATTGTGGAAAAGCTTTGGCATATAAATATTGTAGAAAAGTAAAGTATTGTATATAATAAAACCATGGTGAGAGAGGTGGCAATAGATTTGTTGCAGTGCAATTCATGAGTAGAATTTTATGTTTATTGACTTGCATTTAATCTATGATAGAATGGAATATAAGTGGAATCAGAGTTCTTGAAATACAGGATAAGAACGCCAATATATTGCAGCAAGAAAAAGGAGATTGCAAAATGACAAAAGTATCTGTCGTAGTACCAGTATATAATGAAGAAGGCAATGTTGCTGAGCTTCACAGGGAAATAAAGGAGGTTTGTGAGAAGAATCAATATGAGTATGAAATCATATTTGTAAATGATGGTTCTTCAGACAGGACAGAGGAGATCTGTAAGACATTACGCCCATTAAAATATATTTGTCTGCGGAGAAATTTCGGACAGACTGCTGCGATGGATGCAGGAATTAAGGCAGCGCAGTATGACTATATCGTCACGATGGACGGGGACAGGCAGAATGACCCAGCCGACATTCCGATGATGATACAATATCTTGAAGAAAACGACTTGGATGTAGTATCTGGTTGGCGAAAGCATAGGAAAGATACGATAATGAAAAAGTTTACATCAAGGGGCGCAAATCTATTGCGACATATTCTGGTACATGACGGAATTCATGATAGCGGCTGTTCCCTAAAGGTGTACCGCAAAGAATGTTTTGAACACATTACTTTGTATGGCGAACAGCACAGATTTATCCCGGCTATTTTGAAAATAAAAGGATTCAGGGTTGGAGAATTGGTGGTAAACCATAGACCGCGGACAGCCGGCAAGACAAAGTATAACTGGAAGCGTACCATCAAAGGTTTTGTGGATATGATATCTGTATGGTTTTGGAATAAATATTCTACCAGACCACTGCATTTGTTGGGGGGCATGGGATTTGTTTTTCTGTTTTTAGGCGGAGGATGCGGGATTTGGTCTATTGTGCTGTTCTGTGAGGGAAGGAAAATGTCCAACAATATTTTTCCGCCGCTACTGACCATATTTTTCATTATTATCGGAATGCTGCTGTTTATATTCGGATTGATGAGCGAGATACTGATTAAGACATACTATGGCATACATGTGGATTTATCATACAGTGTGAAGGAAATCAGTGAATATAAGTAGAGAATATGAAAAAAACAGGAAATGAGTGTAAATGAAAATATTAATGATATCACATGAATATCCTCCCATTGGAGGAGGTGGTGCAAATGCCTGTATGTATCTTTCGAGAGAATATGCCAAAGCGCATCACGATGTTACAATTGTATCAGTATGGTTTGAGGGGCAGTCTGAGACAGAGGACAAGAACGGAGTTCATATTATCCGCGTGAAATCAAAACGAAGATATAAAGAGCACTGTAGTTTTTTAGAGATGGCAGATTATCTTTGTAAGGCTTGGCCCACTGTGAAATCGCTGGAAAAGGAACACCATTTTGATATTTGTCAGGTTTTTTTTGGAATACCGAGTGGACCGATTGGATATGCGCTTAGAAAAAAATATAGGATTCCATATGTTATTCGTTTTGGCGGTGGAGATATTCCGGGATTTCAGGATCGATTCGCGTTTCTGTATAAGTTGATTGGCCCATTTTTGAAAGTGATATGGGATCATGCAGATGCATTGATTGCGAACAGTGAGGGGTTAAGAAAGCTGGCATTGGATTTTTATGACAAGAATCCAGTTGACATAATTTATAATGGCGTGGATACAGAAAATTTTTATCCTTTTACGAAAAATAGAAACAATCATGACTCTGATGATGAAAGAATAAATCTTTTATTTGTTTCCCGACTGATTGAACGCAAGGGGTTGCAGTTTGTTATCCCCAAATTAAAAGAAATTGAAAAAAAATCCCATAAAAAAATACGCTTACTTATTGTCGGTGATGGACCATACAAGGAAGAGTTGCAAAGAATAGCTGAGATGTATGACTGTATGGATAAGATTTGCTTTGTGGGGCAGAAAGATAAAACAGAATTGCTTCCTTTTTATCAGCAGGCAGATATCTTTATTCTTCCATCTAAAAAAGAAGGGATGCCCAATGTTGTATTGGAAGCCATGGCATGTGGACTTCCGATTGTAATGACGCCGTGTGAAGGAAGTAAGGAACTAATTTCAAATAATGGCATGATTTCTTCTATTGATACATTTTCGGATAAAGTTACGATGTTGTGCGCAAATGCAGCGTTACGGCAAGACATGGGACGAAACAGTCTGTCCAATATAGAGAAAGACTTTCAATGGAAGATTGTAGGTAAAAAATATTTGGATGTGCTTGATACAATAGTGGAGAAAATGATTTGAAAATTGGAATAGAATACATTTATGGAATCCTGAAAGGACAAAAGCATGTTTCGTAAATTGAGGATTCGTTTGAAAGACACACTTTTAACCAATATCATTTGGTCTTTTGTGGCAAAATTATTCGCCATGGTGTTTTACTTTTTGGCAGATATATTCTATGCCAGATTTTTAGGGGTAAACAATTATGCAGAATGGGTATTTTTCTTTTCGATTGCTAATATGGCATTTTGTGTAGGATGGTTTGGAATCAATATATCTTCGAAAGTGCATATTGCAAAGAGTGATGAACGGGAAAAGTGCTTTGGTGCGTCCGTGGTCGTTCGTGGATTTATCAGCGGCGTTATTTTAATAATTATTCTTTTGTTGGCGCCCCTGATTGCAGAAAAGACAGGATATCCCCAGCCATATAAAAATCTAAAATGGTTGATGCTAATTATGGGATGGATGGTGTTTTTTAATTCCTTTACCGAGTTTTTTAAACAATTCTATATAGGGATTCAAGAGTATAAAAAATTATGTGCAGTGACATTTATAGAACATTTTTCCTATTGTTTTTTTTCTATAGTTTTTCTTCTGCTATACCAGAATCCAATAAGCATAGCACTCGGTTATTGTGTGGCAGGTGTAGTTCTTATAGTGTATAACTTCTCAATACTATTTAGAAAGTATAATAAACCTTTGGTAAGTGAAGGGATAAGAAATTGTAACCTCCAGGGAAAAATTTTAAAATATGCGATGCCGCTAGTTCTGACGTCCTTGGGAGGACTGGTCCTTATGGAAATGGATACATTTATGCTTGGTTTATTTTGTTCTAAAGAGCAAGTATCTGTCTATTCAATTGCAAAACAGTTAGTGTCAAAGGCTACAAATGTAAATATGGCAATATGGACTGGAACTGTTGCTTCATTGGCAATGATTACAAAAGAAAACTTTGTAGAGAAGAGAAGTAAGTTTCAAAAGGTAAAAAGATTAAATAATACAGTTTCAGCAACGATTTGCATATGTTTTGCATTCTTTGGAGGGGTAGTTATTAAATATTTATATGGTAATCAGTATTATCAAGCAAGTAGGATTTTGTTGTTGCTAATACCATATTATTTTTTGTATGGAATCTCATCTTTATATGCCAACTTTTTGGATTTTATGGGGCATGCAAGAATAAGGGCAATGTGGTTTATTTCTGTTATTGTGATTAACTTTTCCTTAAATTATTTGCTGATACCATTATATGAAGCAACCGGTGCGGCAGTTGCAACAACTGCATCAATTATACCTTATACAATTTACTGTATATATGATGTATGGAAAATATTTAAGAATAAGGCAATTTATTATGACTTAGCACACAGGAGGAACTGAAATTGAGACATGGCAAAAAATATGATATTGGGAAAGCAACTAAGCTTCATAGACTCATAAAAATAAGAATGAAGCTTATTATATGCTCTGTGTTTCACAAACTGCGTTTTGAAACAATTTTGTGGCTAAACAGGAAAAGGGAGCCGATTGACATTGATAATCCGAAAACATTCGATGATAAAATGTGGTACATGAAAAAGCATTTTTACAGTGCCCTTGTGGAAAGATGTGCAGATAAAGTTACTGTCAGGGATTATGTAAAAGAATGTGGGCTGGAATCCATTCTCGTACCTATATATGGGATTTATGACAGTCTGGATCAAGTAGATTTTCAATCACTGCCGGAGGAATGTTATATCAAATGCAATCATTCGTCAGGTTATAATTATTTGTATCGGAAGGACAGAACTGACGAGAAGTGGTTAAAAAAGTTGTTTCACTTATATCAAAAATATAACTATTATGCAGTGAAACGAGAATGGTCGTATAAAAATATTGTGCCTCAAATAGTATTGGAAAAAAAACTTTCAAGTAAAACCGGACGGCCATTATTGGACTACAGATTATTTTGTTTTGATGGAGTTTTGAAGTTAGTGATGGTTAATAAAGGAACAGCAACATGTGAAGGTGAACATTCTAGTGAAGTGCAACGCTCTTTCTATACATGTGATTTTCAGCATATTCCTGAAATTACTATTTTGGGGGATAATCAGTCAACATCGATTCAACAAAAACCACAAGAATGGGAGAAAATGGTTGAGGTTGCTCAGGTTCTTTCAAAGCCTTTTACTTTTTGTAGAATAGATTTATATAATGTTGATGGTAAAATCTATTTGAGTGAGATGACATTTTTCCCAAATTCAGGTGTAAATCAAATTCAACCATATGAATGGGCATTAAAACTTGGAGATTGGATTAATTTAGATGGATGTAGGCAAAATTCGACATATATCTATATAGAGTAGCAGAATAGTAATATATGTAAAGGAATGTTATGTGAGATTTTATTATTTGATTTTGATAGATCCAAAAAGATTATACGAGAGTATTTTTGAAATAAAAAATAAATTTATCTAGCTAATGTTTTATTTAAAATGTAACAGTTATATGTTTTTATTATGTATGAAAAAATCAATGTTAGTTTAATTTAGAATATTAAATGTGATAAGTAAACTTAATAGAGCATTTTTGAGAATTAAGAAGGAAGCATATGAAAACAATAGAATTAATCGTGCCATGTTATAATGAAGATCAATGTATCGAATTATTTTATAATGCTGTTAAGGAAGTTTTTCGCAAACTTCCTGCTTTTCATTTTATCATCACATTTGTGGATGATGGAAGCAAAGACGATACATTAAATGAGATTAAAAGAGTTGCATCAATTGCACGGGAAGGAGTTGTACAATATATCGCGCTCTCAAGAAATTTTGGAAAGGAATCTGCAATTTACGCAGGGTTAAGCAAAAGCACTGGTGATTATGTTGCCCTGATAGATGCGGACTTACAACATCCACCAGAATTGCTCGTTCCAATGATTGATGCAATTGAAAAGGAAGGGTATGACAGAGCTACTGCAAGGCGCGTATCCAGAAGAGGAGAGCCTTTAATACGAAGTGCTTTTTCAAAGGCGTTCTATTCCATTATCAATCATATAACGGTTCTGGACTTGATTTCAGGGAGTACAGACTATTGTTTAATGAAAAGAACAGTTGTGGATTCCATTGTATCTATGAGTGAGCGGGAGCGCTTTACAAAGGGAATTTATTCTTGGGTGGGATTTAAGAATAAGTGGATAGAGTATGAAAATGTTGAGCGAATCGCGGGGCACACGAAATGGAATTTTTTAGGGTTGCTACGCTATGCATATAATGGATTTATTGCTTTTGCGACAACGCCCTTGCGCGGAGTGATATATCTCGGTATAATCATTACAA